>Ga0208430_10017_pt1 | contig 85318 bp, 99 predicted proteins | sample Wag42014_10_12_FD_187329 | JGI IMG/M metagenome (GOLD analysis project Ga0208430, IMG submission 187329) | Deep subsurface shale carbon reservoir microbial communities from Ohio, USA - Utica-2 Time Series 2014_10_12 (SPAdes) (version 2) ...
CCGGCGAAAGGTTTTTAAGACTGAAACCAGTAAGTAAATAATGGTTTCAGTCCTCATTTCTCTCCCCTTTTCTGAAGAGGTATCAGAAACTTAAACCTAACGTCCCACTGCTTATCCTGACAGTGTCAAATTGTGAATACGTATGAAGAAAAACCTTCATAGTGATGGAAATGGAGGAGCTATTGAGAGCGTTCACAAAAACCCTTGAAAAATTCGAGCTTACAAGCTCGGAGATTAAAATATATTCCCTTCTCTTAAAGGAGCAGCTAACGCCAAGACAGATTGCAAAAAAGCTTGATTTATCCGAGAGAATTGTCAGGGAAAAGCTCAAGCACCTTCTTGAACTTGGACTGGTGGAGAGGGAGATGGTAAACAGAGGATGGCTCGGTTATATCTACAAAGCCAAAGCACCAAAAGAAGCCTTAAATTCCATTCTCTCCAAAATGGAAGAATTTATGGAAAATTTCCAAAAAGAAGCAAAAAAAGTACTCTAAAGTTCAGGCTTTGCCCTCAAGGAGCTCTCTAACGTACTTCGGCATCTGGAACAGAGTTTCGTGCCTTTCTGGATCGTAGTACTGCAAGTTGAGGTCCTTAGCTCTATCTAAATCAATTTTTGTGAAATCTACGTCGCCCTTAACCCCAACTAGGAAGCTCCAGGGGGAGGCATAGCCTATCACGGGGAAGCTGAAGTAGTAAACCCTGTCAAAGACCTTCTTCATGTTTTTGTAGGCATCAAGAAGTTCATCTGTAAAGAGGTAAACGCTTCCCGCTTGTGTAATGTACAAGCCTTTCTCTCCTAGGGCTTCGTATGCATTTCTATAAAATTCTTCACTGAACAACAGCTTCGCAGGGCCAACAGGATCCGTTGAGTCCACAATTATGACGTCAAAGTGATCTTTGTGCCTCTTCATGTATTCAACGCCATCCCCTATTATGAGCTCTGCCCTCGGTTCTTCTCCTTTGAGAGCTCTCTCTAGAAGTCCTCCATCGATTTTCAAGTATTTCATTGAAATCTCAACAACTTTCTCGTCTATCTCCACCATAACTGCCTTTTCAACGGTTTTGTGCTCAAGCACTTCCCTTAAAGCTCCCCCATCTCCCCCTCCTATGACGAGAACTTTCTTTGGATTTGGATGGGCGAGCATGACAGGGTGAACCAATGGCTCGTGATAACTTCTCTCACCATGTTCAACGAGCTGGACGGTACCATCAATTACAAGAAGTTTTCCAAAACCCTCAGTCTCATAAAGCTCTATCTTTTGATATTCGCTCTCCGCTTCCGTTATTTTTGAAACAACTTTAAATCCCACGCCATATCCTCTTGGATACCACTCAATGAATTCCATTATGCTCACCTCGGTTGAAAGCTTATTGGATGTCTTTTAAACTTTTTGCCTTTATGTTGCTGAATATTTGACAAAAAATTGGATTTAAGGGAGGTAATAAAAGAAAGGAGGTCACTCCTTAAAGAGAAGCCCTCTATCGAGCTTTACAACGGTTGGCCTCTTACATTTTAATTCTTTGATAATATACTCACTCGCTTTAAGGGGCATTGTGTGATCCCCACATGTGTAAACATCAACGGCAGCATAGCCATGCTCAGGCCATGTGTGAATTGCTATATGGCTCTCAGAAACGACAACCACACCAGAAACGCCCTGAGGAGAGAACTTGTGGAAGCGTTTATCAATAATAGTCGCATTCGCTACTTCAGCAGCCTTGGTAAGTATTTCTTCTATCTTCTCTATGTCGTCCAGTATTTGAGGATCGCATTCGTAGAGATCCAAAACAACGTGCATTCCTATTGGGGTTTCGACTACTTGAGCCATCGCCTTCACCTCCCTCCATCAACAACACCTCCCTTAACTTTCTCACTAAAGACAGTAGGATAAATTGAAAGGGTCAATAGGGCAGCATAACAACGGCTGCAACGGCAGCAGCGGGCTTGTCCTTAACAGTTACCTCAGCAACGGCGGCTTTGAATTCCTTAAGCTTCCAGCCTCTGACCCTAAAGCCTTCTTCAACCATTTTCTTTACCATTCTTTCGGCTTCTTCTTTGGTGCAGTAGCCGCTGTATTCGTAGATCAGTCCTCCCGTGTTGTCCTCGCTAATCCCCACGCCAAGGGCAGCGCTGATTGTCGCTCCCGGTTCGTCGCTCTCTATGTGAGCGTAAACTGTTGGGAGAAGCATTCCTATTGGGATGTTCTTGGGAAGTTCGTCGATCCACTCGATGTGGGCGGGAATGACACTGCTGAGCTTCACTAAGTTAACGTTTCCGATCCCCATTTTGAGCAAGGCGTTGTCAAATGCATTTAATTTTGTTCCTCCCTCAGCGCTTGCAGCGAGCAAAATGGCTTTTTTTGGAGTTGTCCAGCTCATATCTGTTTACCTCCCCTTTTTTCGTATATTTCAAGGTTAATCACGATTTTGAGCTTATTTAACCAGTAATTTTATTATCAATTGGGTTTTACATTTAGGTTTGCTTATAAACCTTTCGTCTTTGCTTAGAATAATAGCAAAAAGGAATAAACATCCCTGTGTCCCTGCAGAACCCCTTAAACGGGCCCAAAATTAAAAATGAAGTGGAAAAGCTAGGAATTTTTAGCCGATAGAATTCTTCCAATTGTGACGGAAACAAACATTCCTAAGATGCTGGCCAAAGATGCCAGTGCATAGAGGTGCTGACTCAGTACTCCATACTCATATCCCAGCTCACCTACGAGCAGTCCAAGGACTCCGAAGCTAGCTACCCCGCTGGCCCTTATTATTGTTGTTCTGATATCCTTGTTCCAAGTGAACCCCATTGTCAGGAGGATTCTGAGGACATAGACCAAGACAAAGAGATACACCACTTCCACTGAGAATTCAGTTTCAAAGTTTATTCCTCTCCATGCAAAGAAAATTGGGGCGAAAATACCGTAGGTTACTCCAGATATTATTGTGTGGACTCTCTTATACTGCTTGGTTCCTATTAGGTCACTGTGAAGCAAAAGTCCAACGACGAAAGCACCGATACTAAAGTGAAGCCCAATCATTTCGCTGATAAGTGCTATTGAGGTTGCGAGAATCATTACCAGCCCAAAAACTGCCTCATCACTTTTTAAATTCCTGAGTGCCCGGATAATCAGTACTTTATGCTTAACGTTTAGGAAATAGTTTATTCCAAAGAGGGCTCCTAAGAATACGCCGTCTTTCAGCAGCTCAACAAGCAAGCCCAAATACGTTAAGTGGTAAACTTCAAAGTTAATCAGAAGGTATAAACTGAGAAGGGCCCCAATTTCGCTTATCACGGCATATGAGAGGGCTACATGCAGGAAATCGCCTCCAAAAAATCTGGACAATCTAAGAACTATGGGGGCTGAGGCTACAGATAGTATTGAGCCGACTATAAGGTTCTCGTGAGAGAGCGTATAGTTTGTGAAAGGAAGAGTTACAAAAGTCATTAAGGCGTAGGTTAAGATGTACAGGGGAAGGCTCTTTTTACCGCCTAGGTGGACCTCTTCTGGATTAACCTCCAACCCAGCATACATCATCAGGAAGAATACACCAAGTTCCGCAAGAAGGTTCAACTCCTCCCTGGGCATTGAAACGAGAAAGCTTCCCAGTAATAGGCCCGCTGAGATCTCTCCAAGGAATCCGGGATAGCCTATGCGCTCAAATATCTCGGCAAGAACCCTTGCAACTGCAATTATGATGAACACATAGCCAATTACACCAATTTCCACTGACATCCCCATCTTTTTGGCGTCGCCTTATATTAAAAAGGTTTTCTAAAAAGGCAAATCATATTAGCCAGATGTCCAATATCTATTTTTTCTTGCCACATAATTTTCGGAATATTCATAATCCGTTGAAGGCAAATGTTAAGGCAGTTAAAGAATGAGTAAGATTACAGAAAAGTTTTTACTCTGTAAAGCGCTATTTGTATTTATGAGGCACTACGAGATTTTGAAAATTAAAGAGAACGGAAAAGTAGAGATACCTCTTGAATGGGCATATGAAGTCGGGCTTGTTAAAGATGCCTACTTTCTGGTGGAGATTGATACTAATCTCCATGAAATCCACCTTGAGAGAGTAGCCCTTCCCGGAAAAGAACTTGTAGAGATTGAACTTGTAGTTAAAGACAGGCCAGGAGTTTTAGCTAAAATTACCAGCACACTCGGAAAGCATAAGGCCAACATCTTATTCAGTGAAGCCGAAGAGATGGAGCCCCTTGGCCTTGGTGCAATAGTTGCGGTCGTAGATGTCAGCCAGATGGATATAAGCAAGAAAGAGCTCATTGCAGAACTGCAAAATATTGAGGAAGTCATGGAGGTTTCGCTAAAGGAAATTGAATAAAAACAAGAGCAACACAGCAGTGAACAAAACCATATAGGCGTTTATTTCTTTGCCCAGAGTTTTGAATTGCTCCGGCGTAAAAGCCTTAAAGGATACCTCAAAGACTCCCAGCTTCCTGAGCAGGTAGAATATAAAGATGGCAATGACAAGGCTGATGGAGTCCTTGAAGACACTGAGATGCGGATAGAGGTAGATACCTCCGAGAAGTGTTAGAATTCCAAGAGACAATGAAATCGCTTCTTTTCTCCTGGGGATTTCGATTTTTTCTCCTCTTTTCGAAAGATAATAGTTGAGCTTTGTAAACGACACCAGCGTACCGATTCCGCCTGCATAAAACGCGTATTTCAGAAATCCTTTAAGGTTCTCAATTAGCATAGCCTTCCCAAATGCTCCGATAAATGGGCTGACACCTCCGATAGCGAGGCTTAGCAAGACGATTGCAAGCATTAAACTCTTGTTGTTTCTATACGATAGTTTTTCCAAGTCCCGAGTCCCATAATGCTCCGCTAAGCTTCCTACACTTAAGAAAAGGCCACCTTTAAATAGAGAATGAGCTAGGGCGTAGTAGGCGGCGGCCAAAGGGTTTAAGAGGGATATTCCGAGAAGCACGTAGCCCATCTGGGAGACTGTATGATACGCTAGAAGCCTTTCGGAGTTTTTTTGTAGAATCGCCATTGCTATGCCGAAGAACATGGAGAGGAACGCCAGAGTGAGCAATGTTTTTTGCATGGAAGTATTGATTGGGAACGTCAATGTGAGAAGAATCATCCCGTATGCAGGAGCTTTGACCACAAGGCCGGAAAGCAGAGCACTTACTGGAGCATCTGCCTTGGAGTGGGCATCTGGAAGCCAGAAGTGCAGAGGGAAGATTCCGCTCTTCAAGAGCAGAGATGTAAAAGATAGGGCTAAAGCCACGTTAATCTCCCTCGACATTTCCAGATTTTCTTTTATAAGGGCTAGGTTCAGGTAGCCTGTTTTCAGGTAGATAATCCCTATCCCCAAGATGAAAATGTATGAAGCCAGAAGGGAAAAGACCGTGTATTTGAAAGCTGCCCTCCTTGCTCCTTTCTCCTTTGAAATTCCCACAAGAGCAAAGCTTGCTACCGATGCTATCTCCATGTAGATATAATAATTGAAGAGGTCTCTGCTTATAAAAGCTCCCAAAAGCCCCGAATGAAGAAGGAGGATAAGGACATAGGCCTTGTTTTCAATTTTCCTTGGATAGTAACCCCACACATAGAGGGCAACAAAAGCAGAGAGAATAAGCTCTGCCACTATAAAGGGGATGTTATAAGCATCTACGGCAACCTCAATGCCAGAGACTCTGCTCCAGTTTCCGACAACTTCATTGGAGGGGAGGTTATTGATTATTTGGGGTAGAATAAGCCATGGGGACAGCATGCCAATTAGGAACAGATGCTTGGAAAACCTCTCTCTCCTTAAAGCTGGAAGGATGGAGGTTAAAAATGCCGCAGCAAGCGGAAATGCAACGATAAGAGGAATCATTCTTCTTCCCTCCTCATTTTTAGGATTAATGCCAACGCAAGAGATGTTATAGCGACATCAACAACGAGAGTGGTAAGCATAAGGGTAGCGGGTAAAGGATCGACAACTTTTTCTCTGGGCATTATTGGAACGTCCCCCCCTTCTATGTATCCAGTGCCGATGAAGAAGAGGACGAGCCCTATGGACACTACGTTTATGGACAGGACTATCTTGATCAGGTTTTCCTTTGTCATGAGGCCATAAAGTCCTATGAGGATTATTATAATTCCAGCAAGTTCGGGGTTAATCACGTTCCACCCACCTCAGCAGGATGTAAAACATGAACGTAAATGCCGCTCCAACCTTCAATGCAACGCCTATGTTGAAGAGAGGTATTGTCCCTCCGCTTATGAGAGAGCCAATCTCTCCTCCTCGCAGAAAGTTGTAGAAAAATCCACCAAACACTACTCCAGCTGTTGCCAAGAGGACCAAAAATCCTCCTGAAATCCCCTCGATGAGCTGAACCTCCCAGAATTTGAAAGTCTTTCTAACCCTCCTATAGCCGTGAGAGGTTATCAAGAGGATAACACTAACAGCTAAAATGACTCCCGCCTGAAACCCTCCTCCCGGGCTTAGGTGGCCGTAGACCATTAAATATGCGGAATAAACCACCAGAAATGGACTTATGAGCTTCGTTGTTGTTCGCACTATCAAGCTCATCTTCATTTTTTCTTCCCTCCCAGAAGAAGGTAAAAGCCCGCAATTGCTGTAAAAAGGAGAGTTGCTTCTCCTAAACTATCGTATGCCCTCCAATCCGCCAAGATTGCCGTTACTAAATTGGGAATTCCAACTTCTTTCCAGCTGGTGATGTAGTACTCATAGCTTCCCCCTTCACTTCGGGAGTAGTCCAAACTTGTAAAAACATAAGCGAGGGTTAGAAGTAAAATAATGGCAATTACTCGCTTCACTTTTCCACCTCCCGGATTGTAAAGAGAAACACCCCTATCACAACAGCCCCCACAACAATAGCAGAAAGGGCAACGTCAGGAGCCTTTAAAAGGGTCAACACAAGAACAAAGGCTAGGCTGAGAAAGGCGTATTTAACAACTGCATTAACCAGGTTCTTCTCCTCTATCACGGCAATTGAAAGGACTATCATGACCAGGAGAAGCACATCAAGGATTATCCCAGCCATACATATCCACCACTACTTTTGGCTTTATTCCGTATTTATAAGCCCCCCTGGCTATTGCATGGGAGACCATGGGGTTTATCAGGGCTATTAAAAATGCCAGCACGAGAAATTTCAGTTTAATCAGCAGAGGAGCCTGTGAAGCAATTGCCAAAGCTATGAGAATGCTCATAGCCCCACCAGTATCACACTTTGTTGCTGCATGAAGACGGGTATACACATCAGGAAAGCGGAGTATCCCAAGAGTTCCGAATATCATTATGGATTCTCCAAGGAGAAGGAAGAAATACTCTATCACTTTCTTCCCTCCATATACTTGGCAAGTATAAGCCCTCCAACAGCATTGACCATAAGAAGGACGATCGCGAGGTCAAGGAAAAAGTACTCCTCTGCTATGAATCCGAAGATTGCTAATATAACAACGGTCTTTGTTGTTACAGTATTAATGCCGACTATCCTGTCGGCTAACGTTGGGCCGAACAATACTCGATATGACAACACCAAGGATGTAGCTACGAGTATTATCGCACCCCATCCAAAAGGGCTTACCAGAAGATTTTCTTCAACCATGACTCAATATCCCCCTTGATTTTCTCGCCTGCAATCTCTCTATTGAGCGTTTCAACATCTATCCAGTGCACGTAAAGATAGGCTTCCCCGAGTTTTTTGTCGACGTCAAGGGTTAAAGTCCCGGGGGTGAGGGTTATAGAGTTTGCTAAAATCGTTATTCCAGTATCTGAATGCAGGTCGGTCTTGATCTTTATTATCCCCGGATTTATGTCCATTAATATGGCATGTTTTGCTACTTTGAAGTTGCTCTCTATTAACCGGAATGCCATGATAAAAAGGTACTGAGGAATGACAAAGAGACTTATGTAAAGAATCTTCTCCACAATATGGCCCGTCTGCCTTATATCTTCGGTGAGCATTTCATACATGAAAAGAGAAATTACCAGAGTTGCTATTCCCCCAATGAACAAATTCTCACTCTGTGTATTCCCACTTATCACTATCCAGAAGGAGAAGAGTGCGATCCACGTAAGGACTACCTGTTCCCATTTTGGGAGTTTTTGGGCTTCATAGGTTTCAAACAATATCCTCTGCCTTATCTCATCAAGTCTTTCCCTAAGATAAAAAGGGATTCTGCTCATGTTTTTTTACTAGACTTTCATTGCTTATAATCCTTTCGTCCGGCCGTTTCCTTAAGTTTTTTAATACTTTAAAGCCATAACTTTTCCATGTAGAGTTTTCATACTGATTGCGGTGATAACGATGCCCAGCAATTGGGAGAAAATAGTCTCCATGACAAAGGAAGGAGTTAAGAGTATCGCAACAATGAGAAGAAAAATCCAAAGAGGAAAGAAGATTGCCCTCCTTATAGATGGGCCAAATATTCTAAGAAAGGAATTTAACGTCCACCTTGAAGACATTGTTGCAGCATTGGAAGAACTGGGGAATATCAGGGTGGCAAAAGTCATTTTGAACCAGTATGCTCCCCAGGGACTTATAGAAGCTGTCGCAAATCAGGGCTTTGAACCAATAATCGTTGCGGGAGAGACGGGAGTAAAACTTGCCGTCGAGGCCATGAGAGAAATATACAATCCGAATATAGATATTATTGCTTCGGCAACAAGAAATGCTGAGTTTCTTCCGATAATTTTGAAAGCAAAAGAAAAAGGAAAAGAAACCGCCATAATTGGAATTGAACCCGGTTTTAGTGCTGCTTTAAAACACGCCGCCGATTATGTGATTATTCTTGAAAGGGGTGAGGTGGATGAGAACAGCGCTCTTCAAAATACTGAAAAGAGAAGAAAGAGAGCCTAAAGAAAAAGAGAAGCCGGAAAAAGTTGAAACTCCCAAGAAAAGCATAGGGCTGATAATAGACGGTCCCAACATACTGAGAAAAGAATTTGGGATTAAGCTTGAGAATATCAAAGAGGCGCTTGAGAAGATTGGAAAAATCCGGGTTGCAAAGGTCGTTTTAAACCAGTACGCTCCTCAGGGACTTATTGAGGCGGTTGTTAACCAGGGATTTGAGCCCATAATAGTTGCTGGAGATACTGACGTGAGGATTGCCATTGAGGCGATGGAGCTAATATACAACAGCGGTATAGAGATCATAGCCTTGGCCACAAGGGATGCAGATTTCCTCCCGATAATAAACGAGGCAAAGAGAAAAGGCAAAGAAACCGTAGTTATAGGGGTTGAACCCGGATTTAGTGTTGCGCTGCAGAATGCAGCCGATTACGTAATAAAGATGGAGGGCAAGAGCGACCAGAGCGAAGGATACGAAGAGTAGCTACTTTTCGAACTCAAGCTTTAAGGATGTGTGCTCTCTTTTGAGCCTCTCGATAGTTTGAGCAATTTCATCGCTGAGCTCTTTTAGTTTCTCTGAAAGTTTGCTCAGTTCTTCTATCGCAATCTCTAAGGCTTTTTCGCTTTCTTCGACTTCCTTCATGGCCTCTGCAAGCTTTTCTTCTTCCTCCTTCTTGTAGACCTCAATCTTCAGCGTATCGTAGTTCCATTCTATTGTTCCGTCTTTGATGTTAAACTCTATCGAAATTCTTACAACGTCTTCCTTTTTTATGCCCATCTCTTGGAATTTATCAAACAGATACTGGTTTAGCTGGGCAGATGCCCTTATAACCTCCTCAGGGTTGAGCTTACCGCGTGTTAATGCAAAGAGGACTTTTCTAATTTTGTTGGCATAGCCGCTTGCCCTAACAAACCCAGTTGAAAGTTTGGGCATGAAGCATCACCATAATGCTTTAATGTACTGGAAATATATATCCATATTGGTGATCACATGAACATTTTGATTTTTGGTCCTCCGGGTTCTGGGAAGTCGACACATTCTAGGAGAATTGTTGAGAAATACGGCCTTGAATACATAGCTTCTGGGGATATAATCCGGGCGGAGATAAACAAAGGAAGCGCCCTTGGCCTGGAGATGAAGAAATACATAGAAAAGGGAGAGCTTCTGCCTGATACAGTTATAAACACCCTAGTACTGTCGAAATTAAGAAGAAAGAGAGAGAACTTCATCATTGATGGCTACCCAAGGACAGCTGAGCAAGTATTGGCTCTTGAGAACTTCCTTTACGACCACGGCATTAAGATAGACCTCGCAATAGACATTTTCATCTCAAAGGAGGAAAGCATAACGAGAATCTCTGGAAGGAGGATATGCAAGAACTGTGGGGCTGTGTACCATATAAAATACAACCCGCCAAAAGTTTCCGGAAAATGCGACATTTGCGGGGGAGAGGTTGCACAGAGAGATGACGACAGACCAGAGATAGTCTCCAGAAGATACGACATTTATATCAACAACATGGAACCTATCATTAAGTTTTACAAGAAGCAGGGAGTTTACGTGCAGATAAACGGGCACGGGGGAATTGAGGAAGTCTGGGAGAGAATAAGGCCCCTATTGGACTACATATGGAACAGGGAACGAAAGAGAAAAGAGTTTAGATGATAAGAAATATCGGCTAAAATTTTTAATCTTTTCTTGAAATCCAAACATCGACCGTATGGGAAGTAGTTACTAAGAAGTACTGCGGAGCTGGTGTGTAAGATGGAATACTTCAATAAGATAGCTCCTCGCTACGATGAGTGGTATAATACTAAAGTCGGGCGTTATGTGGATAAAACGGAAAAACGGCTAGTGTTCTCTATGATAAAGACCAAAAGCGGAAAAGCCCTTGACCTTGGATGTGGAACCGGCAATTATACAATTGAGCTCTATAAAAGAGGGTTTGAAGTTGTTGGGGTGGACGTAAGTGAAGAAATGCTGAAAATAGCAAGAAAAAAGCTCCCAACTGTTAAGTTCATTAGAGCAGATGCATATTCGTTACCCTTTGAAGACAACACATTTGATTTAGTTTTGAGTGTTACAATGTTTGAGTTTATCCATAAGCCTGAGAAAGCTCTTGGAGAAATTTACCGTGTTTTAAAGCCCGGAGGAGAAGCAATCATTGGCACAATGAACGGCAGAAGTTTATGGTTCCTCTTCAAGCGCTTAAAAAGTCTTTTCGTGGAAACTGCATATCGCTATGCGAGGTTTTATACGCCCAAAGAGCTTGAAAGACTGATGAAGGAGGCAGGTTTTAGAGACGTTGAAAGCAGGGGAATTATATACTTTCCTTCATTTTTCCCATTATTAGGGCTTGCTGAGGAGCTTGACCAAAAGTTCAGCGATAAGCTAAAGAACTTTGGGGCGTTTATAGTTGTTAGGGGAGTTAAAGGTGATTAGACTTATAACCAGAGAAGAGGCATTTAAAAGAGCAGAGAGTATAAAGAAAGAAAATGAAGCCATCTATGGTGTACCATTTGAACTAGAGCACAGGTATCTCCCCCTCGATGTTCTCATACCGACCCAATGGGAGCTGAGTGAGAAAAAGCTGGTAGTAGTGCTTCAAGAGATAGTCCACGGCTACGATGCTCCCGTCATAGTTTTAGAACACAGGGGAAAGTACTACATCTTAGACGGACACCACAGAGCGTATGCGAGGAAAAAGCTGGGCTTTTCGGAAATTGAGGCAATAATCCTTAGACCTCTCAAAGAAATCCATACAAAAATTGAGGAGTCAGTGAAAAAAGCAAAATTAAAAAGTCTCGACGATATTGTGATAGCTAAGGAGTAACTTTGGTGAGAGCATGTGCGAATATACCTTTGAAAATGGTGAAAAATGCAAAACAAAGTCCTTAGCGGGTTCAAAGTACTGCTCACTCCATATTCCTTTTGATGAAGGTGAGTTGATTTATGGAGAAAAGATAAAGGAGATCAAGGAGAGTGCATTTAAGAGGAAGCTGAATAGGGGAGTTAGGTACTTTGAAGGGGTTCAGCTGTATGAGGCTAAAATCTCTGACCTAAAGAGCGAAAAACCCCTCATTTTTAAGAACTCAAAAATAAAGACTCTTATTGTCGAAAATTCTGACCTGAAAGGGCTTTCTATTTTCAATTGTGAGATTGAGAGGGTCGTATTGATAGCGTCATCTATAGCGACGATTTGGGTAAAGAACTCCACCTTTTTTGGTTTCAATATTCTTGACGTCAAATTTGAGAACTCGATTTCTGTAAAGAACAGCACGGTTCGATATTTAATGATGAACTCCGTTCAGTATGCTGAGCGAGCCATATCAGGTGAGGAAGAATATGGGGAAAAGGAAACAATCCACGGGAGAATAGAGCTTTCAGACCTCAAAAACGTTAGGAAGATAGCAATAAATTCCAGATACCCCTTGCTTAAAGAACTTTTGGATGAACACGGGATAACATTATCTAGAATCTCGAAAAAGCACGTAAAGGCCAGAATCTTCCTAATAAAAAATGTGGTGTTTGATCCAAGCCCCAGGTTTAAGAGACAGGTTAGGATATTCATCAGAAACTTTGATGGAGTCCTTCAACTTGAAAGCCTTGAAGTTCCGGGACATGTAGAGATAACAGGAGGGCGGTTAAAAGTCCCCGAGTTTGTACACACTACAATTTACAACAACCTCGTCTTTAAGAGCGTCGCGTTCTACGGGAACACAACGTGGAACCTGACAGTGCTTCCAAACCTTTTAGCTGAGTTGAGTGTAATAGGATTTGTAATCCTTGAAGAGTGCAGCTTCAATAACCCGGCAATGGAGGAATTTTTCTACCGTCTGGCAAGGATTACGTGGGAAAAAAGCGGTGACAAAGAAAAGGCGGATGAATATTACTATTTGGAGATGCTTGCCAGAAGAAAGCAGAAGATGGGAAGATACGTGACATACCTGCCCAAGCTCGGAATCAGAGTACGCCTCCCGCACCTCCCTCTTGGTAGAATTGGAACCAAAATAAAACACTACTTCCATCTTTTGGAAGGCCTTTTTGAGTGGTTTTTTGCTGACTTAACGTGCAAATATGGGACAGACTGGAAAAGACCAATTGTTATCTGGTTGTTCATGGTTAACATTGTATTTCCGGTTCTCTTCTATTTCACAAAAAGCGTCACAAGCTCCGGTGTGCCGCTGAAGAGCTTTCTTGACTATGAATATTTTAGTGTAGTGACGGCAACAACCCTCGGTTATGGAGACCTTCATCCCGTTGGTATTGGACGGGTAATTGCTTCAGTCGAGGCCCTTTTCGGCATGTTCATGTGGGCTGTCTTCCTGACGGTCTTTGCAAGGAAATACATGCGGTGAAGGTGAAATGAAAATGATAGTTGGCTTGATAGTCAATCCAATAGCCGGAATGGGCGGTAGAGTTGCCCTAAAAGGCACAGATGGGGTGGTTGAAGAGGCCATAAAAAGAGGAGCTAAGCCCGTGGCGCTTGAGTTTACAAAGCTCTTTTTGAGTGAGCTTTCTCATTATGATGTCGAGGTCGAATTCTTGACTGGCCCGGATGGGCTTGGGGAGGATGCTGTTAAGGAGTTTAGCTTCCCATATAGGGTTATTAAACACAGAGAAATCAAACATAAAGAAATATCCGGTGTTAAAATTCCCGACACTACTGAGGAGGATACAAAAACGCTTGCAAAGCTTATGAAAGAGGAAGTGGACATACTGGTCTTTGCAGGGGGAGACGGGACGGCGAGGAATATATACGAGGCGATAGACAGTGAAAAGCCCATCCTTGGAATTCCAACTGGAGTTAAGATGTTCTCCGGAGTTTTTGCAACTTCCCCAGAAGACGCTGCAAGGCTTCTTGTCGAGTTTGCAAAGGGAAACGCAAAGCTTGTGGAAAGGGAAATCCTCGACCTTGATGAGAATGCATACAGACACGATGAAGTGAGAGCAAAGCCCTATGGAAAGGCCTTAACTCCCTATATGGAAACCCTCGTGCAGGGAGCAAAAGAGAGCATTCCCGTAGATGAGGAAGAAGAACTCGACGCAATAGCTGAAGCTATTGTAGAGGAGCTTGAGGATGGGGTTTACTTTCTGGGAGCTGGCTCGACAATTAAAAAGATTAAGGATAAGCTTGGAATAGACGGGACACTCTTAGGAGTGGATATAGTTGAGATAAAAAACGGAAACGCAAAGCTTCTTGTAAAAGACGCTCAAGAAAAAGACCTGCTGAAATATGTCCATAGAAATCCAAAAATCATTGTAACTGTTGTGGGGGGCCTGAACTTTCTTTTTGGCAGGGGCAACCAGCAGTTATCTCCGGAAGTTTTGAGGCATATACCAAAGGAAAACATTATTGTAGTGGCCACTCCCTCAAAAGTCAAAGGGACAATAAGAGTTTACACCGGAGATAAAGAGGTTGATGAGAAGCTTAAGGGGTACATAAAGGTGAGGATATCCCCCTGGGCAGAGAGAATCGTAAAAGTTACCTAGGCTCAAGGTTTATAACTTAGGAACCCTTCCTATTTTTTGGTGAATGACCGTGAGGTTTGAAGTGCTTAGTAAGGAAGATATGATAGAGCTTTCAAAAGAGCTCAGCAAAGAGGGAATAATGAACAAAACCCGGGAGGAACTCGGATGGGAGCTTCATCACATCATTGTAATTAAGGGAAAGTTTAGTGAACTTGTTAAGAAATCTGAAGGCATTGAAGTAATTGAGGATACTCTCGAAGAAATAAGAGCAACTTTTGATGCTCTTATGGATGAATGGAATGTGGGAGAAGAGAAAGAATTTAAGGAGCTCTTCGATGAGGTAAATGTTCCCAAGCTGACGCTCATAACCGCATTGATCGAGAACGGATATGTTGAGGGAGAGGAGAAGCTCAGGCTTCTTAATAAGCCTAAACTTGATGAACTTGAAATTGAGCTCAGGTTTAACATCGATGAGCTTGAGGATGTGCTGGAGGAGATAGAGGATAAGCTCGACGCAACACTCACAACTGAGCTCTCCTTTATGAGAAAATACTTTGTCGAGGTTCTTGAAATCGAGGAAGAAATGATAAAGAGGGCTTTGGAAATAGCGGAGGAATATGCCACGGAAGATTCTTTGGTCGAGGCCATGTTTGTGGGAATTGGAAAGTCAGTACTGGCAAATGCAATACTTGAAATAGCTGAAAAGAAGGATACAAAAATCGAATTAATTGAAACTCTCTTGGAGCATGAGCCGCTGACCGTAGAGGGGAAAAGAGAAAAGATAAACATATACTTTGACGATGAAGCAATAGAAGATATATTAAAAGAACTGCAGAAGATGGGATATTTAAAGGTAAAAGGAAACAGGATATGGATTTAATGGTGGGGATAAAGCTTAAAAATTAATCACTAAATTAGGGCATGGGGTGGAGGAGAATGGCGGTGCTTAAGGCAATAAAGCTCAAGGACAGGGATGGGGAGATTCTCTTTAGATGCCCCAGGTGTGGTATGGTCTTTAGAAGGAGTAAAGACTACACCAGGCATATAAACAAGGCCCACGGGCACCTCTTTAGAAAAGAGTGATTTTGTTCTTCTCTCCTTTTATATAAGGGATGAAGAAAAGTCAGGACGCTGAAGTGTGATGAACGGTAGGGCTTTCTGACCTCTATTCCTTAAGGTCTATTTCTTTCACAAGCTTGACGATGAAGGTCTTGCCAACTTTCTCTCTCTCGATCAGCTGTTTCTTTTCGAGCTCCTGGATTATTCTACTCACCGTGGGTCTTGAGTAGCCAGTAAGCTCTGGGAGATCCTCTTGTTTCACTTTCCCACCCTGTTCCATCAGGGCTTTTACAACGATTCTCTCTTTTTCTGTCAGCACTTCTACAGGAATTCTGTTGGAGTACCATTTCTTCTTTGCCCAGTATAGGGTTATTGGCAATGCAATTGCCAGCGATAACACAGCACCTATGAGGGAGTACTCATATGGGGACGGCTCCTCTGGCGGAGATACCGGGGGCTTTTCCACGTTCTTGCCAAGCCAGTAGGTTTGGTATCCCATATTTCTCAACTTTGCTTCAATAGTTTCGTTTAACCCTGTTCCAACCAGAATGACAAGTTCTGGCTTTAGATTGTCCAAACCTATAACTGCATGCTCTGAGAGGTCATTTTCTAAAGTCAGCAAAAGCGGTAAGGAATACTCCATTGCAAACTTTGATGCGGCGAGGGCGGAGCCGTAATCTAAAGCACTAGCTAACACAACTGCTTCCGAGCCATGGGGATAAAAGTGAACGGCCAATTTTTCCGCTGTTTCAGTCCTTACATCTCCACCTATCCTGGTGACGCTGTACCCCATCTTAAGGAGTTCATCCTCAACTTCCTTGCTGACCGCGTTTGAGTTCCCAACTATCAGGATTTTTTTCCACCCCAGCTGGATGTACGAATAAAGCTGAGCCCATGTTTTTTCATCCAGCTTTTGGGGATCAACGGGAAGAACAGGAATATTAAGGAGTCTTGCATACGGCTGTACAGTAATATAATCTATAAGATCGTCGTTTCTAACTATTATCAGATCATACTCAGGCCTATTTTCCTCTTGCTGGGCATAAATAGGAACAGCTATGAAAGATACAATAATCAAAGTTGCCACGAGTGCCAGTGCAATGTACTTAGTCTTCAATCTGCTCACCAGATTGAACCTAAAAAAGAAAGTTTAAAAGGTTTTTTCAAAGCTCAAAGGCCTCTCCAGGTTTTAGTATGATGACCTCTGCCTTGTCTCCAACAAGTTCTTTGAACTCCTCTGGGTTCTTAGCTATTGGTGGGAAGGTTCCGTAGTGCATTGGGATGACGTATTTTGGCTTGAGGAGCTCAACTGCTTTTGCAGCTTCTTTGGGCCCCATTGTGAAGTGCCCTCCAATTGGAAGTAGAGCAAGGTCTATTCCATAGAGTTCAGCAAAGAGCTCCATGTCCTTGAAAACGTAAGTATCTCCTGCGTGGTAGATTTTCTTTCCTTCGAGTTCTATTATGTATCCGCAGGCATTTCCAATGCTGTATTTTCCGTCGCTGCTTGAGTGCCATGCTGGAACCTGAACTATTTTAACGCCATCAACCTCGGTTGGACCATAGTTCATTCCCACTGTTGTTATGCCCCTATTGCCCTCCACGAGGTAGTTGGCTATGTCGTACATTGCAACTATCTTCGCTCCTGTCCTCTGGGCTATCTTTACTGCATCCCCGAGGTGGTCTCCATGTGCGTGGGTCACAAGAATAAGGTCAACCTTATCAAAGTCCTCCGGCTTTGCTGCTGCCGTTGGATTTCCGGTTAAGAATGGGTCTACCAGTATTCTCTTTCCATCTCCCTCTATCTCAAATGCCGCATGCCCCAGAAACCTCACTTTCACCATCTCATCCACCTCCATAAACGTCCAAGTTCAAATAATAACAAAAGATTACTTAAACCTTTCGACCAATTTGGATGTGGAGTTTGTCTTTTCCATATGCTATTAGCCAGAATCAAGGCCATGATTGCTAATTTATCCACAGAGAGAATTTTGCGCTTTTGAAGAAGCATTCATAAACCAAAAGTTTATAAGCTTTCTGCAATTCCTATTCACAGGGAGATTGCATGGATAGGTTAAATGTTAATGCTATAAAGAAGTTCTTCTTAACAATCATATAAAACATATAAAAGGAGGGTTAGAGTATGAGTGATGTTGAAGATATTAATGTGAAGCACGAGGAGGAGTATGACGATTACGTTTACTATCTCAAGCGTAGAATAAGGCAGCTTGAACTCCAGGTGAGAACACTTGAAGCTGACAAGGAGAGACTTGAGAGAGAGCTTTCACGCTTAAGGATGGAGATGTCCAGACTAAGGCAGCCTCCGGCCTTTGCTGGCACTTTGATTGAACTTTTGGACGAGGATAGGGCAATTGTTCAGAACTACAACGGGCCGAGATTCGTTGTTAGAATCGCCCCATGGATAGAGAAAGAAAAGCTAAAGCCCGGTGCCAGAGTTGCCCTGGATCAAAGAACAATGGCAGTTATAGAACTTTTGCCTTCCCAAAAGGACCCATCTGTACTGGGATTTGAGGTAATTGAGAAGCCGAACGTTACTTACAATGACATAGGTGGGCTGAAAAAGCAGCTTATGGAGCTAAGAGAAGCCATAGAGCTCCCCCTCAAGCACCCCGACCTCTTTGAAAAGATCGGAATTGAGCCACCTAAGGGTGTTCTGCTCTACGGTCCCCCCGGTTGTGGGAAGACCCTAATGGCAAAGGCAGTAGCCCGTGAAGTAAATGCGGCCTTCATAAGGGTTGTTGGCAGCGAGCTCGTAAGGAAGTACATAGGAGAGGGCGCAAGGCTTGTCAGCGAGCTCTTTGAATTAGCAAGAGAAAAAGCACCTTCGATAGTTTTCATTGATGAAATCGACGCAATAGGTGCGAAGAGACTTGACGAAACAACAGGTGGGGAAAGGGAGGTTAACAGGACTTTAATGCAGTTATTAGCTGAGCTTGACGGATTTGACCCAAGAGGTGACGTTAAAGTTATTGCTGCTACAAACCGGCCTGACATCTTAGACCCTGCCCTGCTCAGACCTGGAAGGTTTGATAGGCTGATAGAAGTCCCATTGCCAGATTTCACTGGAAGACTGGAAATCCTTAAAGTCCACACAAGGAAGATGAACCTTAAGGGCGTTGACCTTAAAGCCATAGCGGAGATGACCGAAGGGGCAAGCGGTGCCGACCTTAAGGCCATCGTAACTGAAGCTGGAATGTTTGCAATTAGGGCAAGAAGAGAATACGTAACACACGAGGACTTCATAAAGGCTGTTGAGAAGGTTCTTGGCTCTGAAGAGAAGTTAGCCCACCAGATGGCTTCACATGAAGTTATGTACGGCTGATTTCTCTTTTATTTCATTCTTTATTGAAGTTTTTAGGTTGCTTTTCAGATTTTTGGAATATGGGGTAAGAGCAATAACTGTCAATAAACAAACAAAAAATTTGAAACTGTTTAGGCCCTCTTTTTCAAGAACTCCCACAGGTCAATCCTCTGCTCAAGCCATTCCCTTGCAAAGCCCGTAATCACAAGCGGCACTTTTCTGAGTTCTTCAACGTTTCTCGCACCCACAAGGAACATTGCATTCTTCAGCTCGTCTATGTAGCGCTGGAGGATCTTAATCACTCCCTCCACGTCTCCCTTTACCGCCGGTTTGAGCAAGGGCAAAGCGACTCCTGCTAAGTTTGCTCCAAGTGCCAAAGCCTTTGCAATCATTATGCCGTCCCTTATCCCGCCGGTGGCAATTATTGGGAGTTCCGTTGCATAGCGAACTTCAGCCACGCTTAAAGCCGTTGGAATTCCCCAGTCCCAGAACTTTAAGGCAAGATTTCTACTCCTTTCGTCCTTTGCCCTGTAGTACTCAACACCGCTCCAGCTCGTGCCGCCGAGCCCACCGACATCTATTGCATCTACACCAATGCTTTCTAACCTTATCGCGACTTCCATTGAAACTCCCGCGCCGGTTTCTTTGGCTATTATTGGGTAGGGGAATTCACTCTTAAGCTGTGCCAAAGCCTTGAGAACACCCCTGTACTGAGTATCTCCCTCGGGCTGGACGCTCTCTTGCAGGGGATTCATATGGATGGCTAAAGCATCAGCTTGAATTGTCTCGACAGCTTTTAGTGCTTCTTCAATACCATAGCGTTCCGGAATTGTTTCGGCAAACTGGGGAGCTCCAAGGTTCCCAATGAGGAAGATGTCCGGTGCAACATCCCTAACATAATAGCTCTCCCAAGTTTCCGGTTTTCTTATCATTGCCCTCTGGCTCCCAACCCCCATTGGAATGTTCAGCTCTTGAGCGGCCTTGGCAAGGGTTTTGTTTATTTTTCCAGCAAGCTGTGAGCCTTTAGTTCCTCCTGTCATTCCAGCGATCATTATTGGGTAGTCAAACTTTCTCCCGAGGAACTCAACGCTCAGGTCAATTTCATCCTTGTCTATTTCGGGCAGAGACCGGTGAACGAAGTGGATGTTCTCAAATTGAGTGCTCACGTGAGCCTCGACCTGTTTCTTTAAGCAGTGCTCTATGTGCTCAAACTTCCTAATAACAGTAAGCTCCTCCTTGTCCATAAAAGCACCTCCTAAATGAAAAGTGCAAGAATAAGTTAAGAGGTTTTTGGGTGCCCAAGGTTTCTATTAGTTAGCACTTTTCCTGAATAGCTTTATAGCAACGTGAATCCATACTAATATCAAAGCAACTAAACCCACCAGAAAGAGGAGTGCCCCTAGATATATGATAAGCTCCGGTCGTTTGTAACTTCCACATGATAGAAGGCCTTTCTTCATACCAATAACAGCTAAACGATGTCCAGTATATACTGCCAATACCAAGAAAAAGGTGACAACTAAGTTTACTATAAGAGTTGCATCCTCACGATAAAATATGCCAAAAAGTAGCAGTATTCCACCTATCACGAAGAAATATGTGGCGACGCCATAAGTAAGCTCAACCGTATCAGGGTCTTCAAAATACGGGTCGTCCTTGTTAAGCTGATAATCAATCACATAGGTTAGTCCCAAGAGAATTAGAAGAAATGCTACAGTCAGTAAAAATCCACGAGCTATGGTGACCGTTCGCATAATTATCACCTTACTAACACTTCCGTAGCACTTGTTGTATCCCTACAGCAATTAGTAACAATCCAATAAGTAGTGCAAGCAATCTTTTCATGCTTGCACCCCCATCAAAATATTGCAATAATATTTTTAACTTTAAAACTTATAAGTTTTTCCATACTTCTCTTTTACTAGTTGTAATTTGTTACGCTTTTTTTTTCGTGAGTCCTTACTTTTCAACTGCATCTTCAAGAACCCAATTAACCAAAAGAAACCCAAGTAAAAGAATGAACAAAAAAGAACTTATTGGATAGCATCCTCAATCCTAAGCTGATTTTTATTGCTGTTGCCACCTACCTGCCGGGATGCAGGTTATACCACAGTTATTCTAATATTCTGCTTTGCCAGTAAGCTTCATCACCCAGTAATGCGGAACATCAGGATGATTAGCATCGGCAAGCAGTTTCGCGTACACTAATGCCCAGACAAGTCCTAATAATAACAAGAGGGGAATACTCTCACCAAAGTACTTCTCCACGGTTGCCGCAGTGATGGCAACCCCACCACCAAAATACCTCGTAATCAACAACCTTACCGCGTACCCACTACCCCTCCACCCATACTTTTTAATAAGCGCCTCCCTCTCTTTATCATACAGGAGCAGAATATAGGGGCTCATGACGAGCGAATACAAAACGCCAAATTTAAATCCAAATTGAGGATCAACAGTACCAAAAACCAAACTAAGCATTCCCGCCGAGATTATTCCAATCAAAAAATTATGAAGAAAACGAGCCAAATAAAGATCTCCCTCATTCATTCTTTATCCCCCAGGATGCTTGTTGGACAAATCTCCCCAATGCATGGAGGATTTGGAGGAGGATAGCTTCTCTCTGGGTACGCATCATATGAAATTTCAACTTGTGCCTTGATATGCTTTTCCCAGCCTCCACTAAAATGACTGCCAAGGAGTTCACTTATGCCCCATGAAACAGTTCCGGATATTACTTTAGAGCCTGTTGTCCCAAACAAAGCCTCAGCAGTCTCTGTTGGGAAGAAAAGAGACATTCCAATACTCACAGTTAGTCCTACGGCATCTGAACCATCCCATGTGTGATAATACAGTTCTAAAGTCGTTAATTCCATCCCTTGATATTCCTGCTTTGGGTGAACTCCAACATAAACAATTCCTCCCGGAACGTCGTCATCAACTGGAATTTTAATTTTAGCAAAAGTAAATTCATAATCCCCGATGAGCTTTGGATTCAGATCCATGCTAATAATAGGAGTTCCCACTGAAGATTTATACTCATCCCAAACACTCACGTATACATAAGGAACGTCATTTTCAAAAAGTCGCTTCCATTCTCCATTAATTTTGATTTCCCATGGAATTTCTATTACAATATAGTCCTTACTTCCATCAAAAATCTCGGTTAATCCATCCCAGTGCCACCAATATGCCAAGTAGATGGTACCTCTGTAAACATAAGATGAATCTGGATCAAATTCAAGGTGAAGCTGATCTTTATCTCCAAAATATTGGGGCTGTATGGGCTCCTTTTGTATTGGTGCTGCCATTGCACTACCAGCCGTCACTCCAACCATCAGCAGTCCCAACAGGACTGCCAGCAACCCCTTCCACTTCATAACGTTTATCTCCTCGAATTGTTTGCAGTGTTTAATAAGAAACTAACTCTTATAAATCTTTCCTTTTACTTAAAGTAAAGATTCCTCCTTTTTGTTTCGGGTATAAATTTATTCCGAGTTAAGTTTTCCATTTAATTTTGGTTGAAAGAAAACCCAAGTAAAAGAATGAACATTAAAATCTAAGCCTTGTCCCCACTTTCTCTCCCCGTATTGCCCTGCTCAGATTCCCCCTAACTTTCCCATTTATGAAATAAACTTCACTGTGCTTTGCTATCTTTAAAGCCTCTCTCAGCTTGTTTCCAATTCCTCCAGTTACATCAATTCCAGCTGACTCTGGACTTTTCAGCAAATGTCTAATTTCTTCAGCATTAAGCTCTTCAATTAGCTTCGCATCTTTTTCCTTCGGATTCCTGTCATAAATTCCATCAACATCCATCATAAAGATAACTTTGCTCGGCTTTAGCATCTTAGCTAAATAACTCACTATCTGATCTCCCGAAAGGATGTCAATGCCTTTATCCAAAGCTATTGCTGTATCTCCAAACAAAATGGGGATAAATCCATTTTCAAAGAGCTTTCTTAAAACTTCAACATCTCCATAAACAACGTGACCGTTCTCTATAAGGAACATTGAGGAAGATGAGACTGAATAAGCTGGCAATCTTTTTTCCAAAAACACCTGAATTATCAAGTCGTTGAGCTTTAGCATAGCTTGATGAGTCTTTGAGAAGCCAATCCTTTTGCGCTCTACATCTCCGGTTAGCCCTTCCCTGATTCTGTACTTCCTCGCATTTGGGTGCCCAAAGCTTCCTCCTCCGTGTACGAGGATAAAGCTCTCCTCGGGGTAAAACCGGGAGAGTTCTTCTGCTATGTTCTCAAGGACTTCTCGATTAAATGAGTAGGGCACGGTTTTGTCACTTATCACGCTTCCCCCGAGCTTGATGATTATCATCGCGAACACCAAATAACTAGTATAGAGTGAGGTTTATAGGTGTTTTGAAATTTACGAGGAGGAAAGTAACTCCAGTATTCTCAATGCGAGATATGTCTCATATAGGCCACCATGGGCATCCTCTTGCTCTTCATAGAAGTTAAATCCTCCATATGGGTACTGCACTCTTTTTAAAAACTTCAAAAGTCCATCAACATCTTTTGGACAGACTTCCATGACTCTCAATGCTCTAATCACCTGGTACGTTGTGTAAAGATCTGGTGCTCCCCATCCACCATTTATTTGTGAGTTTAAGAGGAATTCAATAGTTTTGTCATCGTGATATTTATATCCTAGCTCCTCCAGAAGGAGAATCGCATATGATGTGTACACTAGCTTTTTGTATATATTCCCCGAATGTCTTCCAAACGTTCCATCTGAATTTCTCTGAGATAAAATCTTATCGATAAGATATTTCTTTGTTCTATCATCTAAGACAATGCCAACCTCTTTTCCAAGTTTTATTAGGCTTATCCAACCTACATTTTCCACAATGTTGTCAGTTTTTTCAGTGAGGTAAAGGTTAAAAAGTCGGACAGTTTCATTTCTAATGTATTTATACGTTTCTTCATCTATACTAATATCAAGCTCTTTATAAGTTAAGTATATAAAGTATAGAGGAGATGGCTCATCGCTGGAATATGGTTTTCGAGAATAGACTGCTCTACTCAGATAGTTTTTTATTTTGGCCTTGTTTATCTCTCCTCCCAGTATTTTGCTTGTATAAACTGCCATGTATGTCGATAAAGGATCTCCAGAGGATTGATAGCAGAAAATAAACCCTCCTAGGGGAGTTTCTCGTTCATGAATAAACTTGATAGTATCCTTGTCTGGTGTTTTTCCAATTAATATTAAAGCCTTAACAGCATAATACGTCCCTTGGGGCTCCCCATAATCTAATCCGAAGAGATTAAACCCTCCATCCCAGAGCTTCATATCCATTATGATTCTGGAGGTAGCCGATTTAATATCCTCTGTCAATAAATCTTCCTTTTTAAGGGCTTCTAATATAGGAGTTATCAAAAAGAGTGGAGGTGGATTTTCCAGAAGGAAAGAGGGATTTTGCGAAATCCAGATGAGAGGAAATCTCTTTTGATTGTAATCTTTTAAGTTTCTATAGTCGATTCCTAACATTTGCAACATGTTGGTGTACATGTTAAACATGCTTATATACTTTACAACGGATGCAAAGTCATCAACGTTTGGTGGGGTTAAGTCACTCCACTTATTTAAAACATATATTTTTGTGTCATTAAGCTCGGCAATATTGTATCCCAGAGCACTCAACATCTCTAATGCTTTTCCTGTCATGTCGTTGTTCTCTTCATCAACGAAACTTCCATTTTCTCGTTTATATGATAAAATTAAGTCGATTATGTCTTCCCTATTAGAAGGGGTCTCGTTAAGTAGAGACAAACTCATAACTCCGAAATACAATCTCATAAAATTGGGCATATTTGTCTTGGTGGAATTTTTAAAAAAAGTTTTCTCTTCCTCATGTAGCCACTTTATAGTTTGGGCTTTATTATATGGGGTTTGGTTTAACAGAGTCAACGCTTTAGTAAAATAGTAAGTTGACACAATGTCTGGAGTTACAGTGTCAACAATTTCAGTGAATCCCCCATTTGGTGTTTGAGCAAGATAAACCCGCTTTAAAGTGTAGTTAATCCAAGTTTCTCCTAAGAAATTGGTAACATCAAAATTTTCGATGCATCCTATCTGTGATCTTTCTTGGGAACTTGTACTTTTAAATCCATTTTGTGAAAAATCTGAGATGCATCCTGCAGCAAAAACTAAAAATATCAAAAAAATTGCTGAAAGAGAGTTTTTCATTTCATGACCCCCTGTGAAGAATTACAGTAGCACCTTGGGTGTAATAATTCCCAGTGTAGCTAAATTTAAATGTGCCGGATGTGTGGTCTTCTATTCTCCAAATTCCACCGAGGCTTGCTGCTTCTATACCCGAGAAATCGTATCCAAGATAATCGGTATAATACTCTGTCTCAGAGAAGCTTGCAGTATCCGAAGTGCCAGTGAAACCTATCCCTGGTGGGATACTAAGAGATATCCCAACTCCAACAAACTTCAAAGTTATGGATAATGTTAATTTATCTGCTTTATATTCTTGTGTCCACCAGTAGTCGTAGGGATCTATCCAACTATATGCTGCAGAATACCCACCTACGCTCACTCTGCTGAACAAGTCGTATTCTATCTCACAATATGCGTATGCTGCTATGTATACATCACCCTCGTTAGGTATGCTAAAAATTTTTCGCTCCCTGTAATCACTATTCTCACCAACAAAGCTTGTGGAAGTTACATCTATAGTGGTGGATTTTATTTTGTTTAGTTTGTGTTTCCTAACAAAATAATCATTTACTGCTTCAAAAACCTTTTTTCTGTCTAATCCTGGTGTTTCTACAACTGTAATTGTACCATTCTTCTCTATAATCTTTACTGGCTTTCCCTGCACATAAAGTGCATGCACTCTAACTTCTGGAGTTTCTGAAGTATTTGCAGCTTGCACAATTCCTGCTGTTGCTCCTACCATTAACAATCCAACAAGTAGTGCAAGCAGTCTTTTCATGCTTGCACCTCCTACCAAACATTGCAACAATACTTTTGACTTCAAGACTTATAAATTTTTTTCTTTTACTAGTTTTAATTTGTTACGCTTTTTTTTCGTGAGTTCTTACTTTCTAACTGCACTTTCAAGTCAAAAGAAACCCGAGTAAAAGAGTAAAAATAAACATTATTGTATAACATCCTCAATCCTAAGCCCCTCTTTGCTAATCTTCGTTATCATTGGAAGTCCACCAGCGATTTTTATAGCTGTGGCAACTTCGCTCTGCTTCCCTGGAGCCAAGGCGTACATACATCCTCCCCCTCCGGCACCTGTTATCTTCGCCCCAAGAGCCCCGGCCTCCCTTGAAGCGTAAACCAAATCGCTCAGGCTTTTTGTTGAGACACCAAGGGCATCGAGAAGGCCATGGTTTATGTTCATCAACCTTCCAAGCAGCTGGAACTTGATTTCCCTGTCGTACTCTGCGAGAATAACTTCTCTTGCCTTTTCTACGAGATTACCCATTGAATTGAGAATAGGTTCAATTATCTCAGGCATTTCTTCGTAGTTTCTTCTAACTTTTGCCACTAATTCCTTTGTCGAGCCGCTTGAACCGGTGTAACCCACAACTATCGGCAGTTCAACTACAGGCAAGCTCTCGAAAGAGCCCTTTTGGTAGTGGAGAAAGCCCCCAACAGCTGAAACCGTTGGGTCAATGCCGCTCGATGCTCCCTGAACAAGGAGCTCCACTTTGTGTCCCAGCTTGGCGACCTCTTCTTTGCTCAGCTCAAGCCCAAGAAGCCTTGATACGGCTCCTATTGTCGCTACTGCAACGGCAGCTGAACTTCCCAATCCAGCACCAACTGGGATTTGAGAAGTTATCGAAACCGTTATTCCCTTTTGCACACCTGCTTCTTCCATTACGAGGTTTATGGCTTCTCTAACATAACTCAAAACTTCTGCAGCCTTTCCATAGTCTGTCTCGAAATAAATCTGGTCTTCGGAAAATGATACCGTCAAGCCAGGGGTTCTTATGTCTTTAGCCTCTATTCTAATCCTTCCGTTTTCATTAAACTCTGCTCTTACATAAGTCCTCAAATCAATGGCTGCAGCTATAGCAGGCTTTCCATAAACTACACTGTGTTCTCCGAAGAGAATAATTTTAGCGGGTGCGGAAGCAAGAATCCTCCTCATTTTTAGCCCTCCAGAAAGTTTTCGATAACTTCAACGAAAGTATGAATCTCTTAAAGGTCTCTTCGGTTTTTATAGTATCTTCAATCTCCATGGTCTAGGATATACACTCCAAATTTATTTTTCTTTTGGTTGTTTTTGTACCCTCTTAAATTTTGGATTTTAGTAACTGCATACATGCAAAGACTACGCCGGCAATTAATAGGCCTGTTGTGCCCGATGTTTTTGTTGTTTTACTGCCCTTAGGGCAGAATACCGAAAATTAGGGACCTCCAAGCAGGAGAAAGAACGTGATAGACTTTACAATGAGCTCTATGGCATCGGCGTTGTTAAAGTGGGATTATCCAGTTAAATAATAAGATCACCTAAATAAAGTGCAGCAAAAATAAAGGGGGAGATTCCAAAAATCGAACCAATTTTGGAGCATGTGCCCAATTTGTCTTCTTCAGTTATATCCCTCACACTCTTCTCATGACAATACTCACATAACCCACTATCGCATCTGTTGACCTGCTCACCTCAAAGCTCGTTGTGTAGTGTAACACCTCCGCTTCAACTGCTTCGCTGAGTCTTGAGAAGACTATTGCCGTTGCAACTCCTCCCGGACCGCACATTGTATGGTTCATTTTCCTTATCTCGTCGAACATTCCTTTATAATCAAATTCGAGAATCTTTTGAATTACTCTGAAGTCCCATTCCCTAATTCTTCCCAGCAAATCGTCTCCTCTTGCCCTAAAAGGCACGTAGCCGTAGGCATAGCCGTAGTGCATCATGTCCGTGCTTGCTATAACAACTACATCCCTCCCAAGCTCTTGGCTTGCTTCAAATATTGCCCTTCCCAGATCTTCGGCAACCTCTTCATCTTGCAGTCCGAGGGCTATGGGGACGATCTTCACTTCTTTTCCTGCTTTTTCGGAGATGTATTGAATAAAGGGTACCTGCACTTCCAGAGAGTGCTCGTATTTGTGGGCGAACTCGTCCAAATCTGCCAAACCGGAGTGTCTTGCGATAGTCTTTGCTAGCTCAGCATCAACTTCAACATCTCCCATTGGGGTCCTCCAAATGCCTTCAGGGTAAACTGCCACGGGGGAACCGAGGCCGGTGTGGTTGGGCCCTATAATTACAAACGTCTCCGGGAGGCCATCCTCATAGATAGCTTTGTATGTTCTCGAAGCTGTGTAGCCCGAGAAAATATATCCTGCGTGAGGTGCAACTCCCGCGGTAATCTTCCTTTCTTCTCCAAGCTCCCCAAGGTCACTGAAAAACTCATCAAGCATGAGTCTTAGCTCTTCTCCAGAGGGATAAAAGCTCCCGGCAACTGCGGGGTATCTTATCATTTTCATCACCAGAGTCCATTTGCACTTGAAGTTTATTAGAATTTTTGGAAAACTTTAATATAGGTGAGAAATAAAGCTCCTTTTAGGTGAAAATATGTACGGATGGAGAGGTAGAATTGGCTTGATAGTTCCGTCCTCAAATACAACGATGGAGATGGAGCTGCATTCAGCTTTACCTGAGGGAGTATCACTTCACACAGCGAGAATGCCTTTGAAGAACGTTACAGAGGAGGAGCTTTTAGCAATGAGCGGGCTTGCAGTGGAAAGTGCAAAGATGTTGAAAGATGCCGACGTTGACTTAATTCTCTACGGGTGTACGAGTGGCTCTTTCATAGGCGGTGGAGAATTTGACAGGGAGATTGAGGAGAAGATAGAGAGCGAGGTTAAGCTGCCGGTTGTGACGACGAGTACAGCAGTTGTCGAGGCCCTCAAGATTCTCGACTCCCAGAGAATACTTGTCATAACCCCCTACACTGATGAGATAAACCAGAGAGAGAAGGAGTTTTTGGAGGCAAATGAGTTTGAGGTCATAGACATCAGAGGACTTGGAATAGTCGACAATACCAAAATCGGAAGGCTCGAACCCTATGAAGCCTACCGGATGGTCAAGGCACTCTTTACAGATGAGGCAGATGCAATATTCATAAGCTGCACCAACTTGAGGACTTTTGAAATAATCGAGGCTCTCGAAGAGGACCTGGGTGTTCCAGTCGTTACAAGCAATCAGGCCTCTCTGTGGCTTGCTTTGAGGGAACTTGACGTAGGGGAGAAAATCCCCTGGCTCGGAAAGCTTTTTATGGAGTTTTAATTCTTTTACCGATTTTCTTTATCTTCATGAAAATATTTTTAAGCACTCTCTTGTAAATTTTCTTAGAGTACTCACTGAGGGTGATAAAATGATGGAGTTCATCAAGGACTTCCAGAGAATGAACATTTACTTGGCCTACAACGTCAACGTTGACGCAATAGTATATTTGAACGAAAAGCACATAGAGAGCCTCATAAAGGAATTTGGAGCAGAGAACATTAAGAAACGAATTGATGAATACCCGAGAGAGATAAACGAGCCTTTAGACTTTGTTGCGAGATTAATACATGCCCTCAAGACCGGAAAACCTCAAGCCGTGCCTCTGGTGAGTGTTGAGACCGATAGATGGTTTGATTCCCGCTTTAAATACGATTCTGAGAGAATTGGGGGACAAGTGGGGGTAATAGCAAATCTCCTTGCCAACTTGGACTTTAATAAAGTAATTGCCTACTCCCCTTATCTTGGAAAAAAACAAGCTGAGATGTTCGTAAATAAGGATAACCTCCTCTATCCGGTTGTCGAAGAAGGAAAGCTTGTCTTAAAGAAGCCTGTCGAAGCTTATAGAGAGAACGACCCGGTGAAGATTAACAGAATTTTTGAGTTTAGAGCCGGCACAAGATTCAAGCTTGGAAATGAGACTATCGAAGTCCCCTACTCCGGAAGGTTCATCGTTGCTTCCAGATTCGAGGAGTTTGCGAGAATTGAAACTTCCCCGGAGCTAAAACCACATCTGCCCGAGATAGGCGAGATGGTAGATGGCGCCATTCTTTCAGGCTATCAGGGGTTAAGAAAATACTACAGCGACGGAAAGGATGCAAACTACTATCTAAGGAAGGCCAAAGAGGATATAAAACTGCTGAAGAAGAAAAAGGACATAAAGATTCACGTAGAATTTGCATCCATTCAGGACAGAGAACTCAGGAAGAAGGTGATCTACAACATCTTCCCTCTCGTTGACAGCGTAGGGATGGACGAGGCCGAGATAGCCCACATACTGAGCGTTCTGGGGTATAGAGAGCTAAGCGATAGGATTTTCACATACAACAGAATTGAGGATGCTGTTTTAGGAGCCAAAATCCTCCTCGATGAATTGAACCTTGAAATCCTTCAGGTGCACACAATCTACTACCTCATGTACATAACCCACAGCGACAATCCGCTCAGTGAGGAAGAGCTGATGAAGTCCTTGGAAGTGGGGACGACCCTTGCAGCTGCAAGAGCATCTCTTGGGGATATCAAAAGGCCGGAGGACATCAAGGTCGGTCTGAGTGTCCCATTCAACGAAAAGGGGGAATACGTGAAGCTGAGGTTTGAAGAGGCAAAGGCCAAAATGAGAACAAGGGAATACAAGATAGTTATTATCCCGACAAGGCTTGTAAAGAACCCGGTATCTACAGTCGGGCTGGGAGACACAATATCTGCTGGGGCTTTTGCAAGCTATCTGAGCATGTTGAGAAGGAAAGAGTGATTTACTTTTTTCTTTTGGAGATCCTGCCCTTTAGGGGAAACGAATATCAGTCTCTCATTATTTCTTCAACAAGCTTTGCTTTTTCCTGCGCTTTCTTTAGGTGTTCCACCGTGACTTTTGTGTATATCTGCGTTGTTGAGAGGTTTGAATGGCCAAGAATTTCCTGGATAACCCTTATGTCCACACCCTTTTCCAGCATGTGGGTTGCAAAGCTGTGGCGGAGCATGTGTGGAGTTACCTTCACTCCGGCTTTGCTTCCATACTTTTTGAGAATGTACCATACTGTTTTTGTGGAGAGCTTATCCTTCTTTGCCCTTCTGACCTCAACAAAAAGGTACTCACTTCCATCTTCCCTTGTTTTCAGATAATCCTTGACTTCCTTTAAGAGAAACTCCGGGAGAGGAACTATTCTGTCTTTTGCGCCTTTTCCTCCCCTTACAACTAAAACTCCCCGGTTGAAGTCGATATCCTCTATTTTAAGGTTGCAAACTTCGCTTACTCTTAATCCAGTACCGTAGAGGAGCAGAATTATTAGTCTGTCTCTTTTTCTTGTGGGCGGAACTGCTTTTATGAGCTTTTTCACGTCTTCTCTTGTTAGGCTTTTTGGCAGGCTTCGGGGCACTTTTGGGGACTTCATCCGCTCCGCCTCATCGTCGAGCCCTTCGAACTTAAAGTACGCCTTTAGTGCTTGAACCACAAGGTTGAGACTTTTGTTGGAATACCCGCTTTGTTTAAGATTTGCCAAGAATCGGAGTGCAGAGCGATAGTTTGGAGTCTTAGCTTCTTTTAAGAAACGCTCAACATAGTAAGCATACATTTTGACGGTATGAGGGCTTTTCCCCTCGAGTTCGAGGTACGTTTTGAATTCCTCTATAACGTCCATAAAGACCACAAAAATAAGTTTTAAAGGATTAGAAGTCCTCAAACTCAGCCATGGATCCTTCTAACTTCTCTGCAGTTTCTTCCTCTTCTTTGACTTCCGGCTCTTCTCTCCTGCTTTCTTCCTTTTCTGCTATGCTGAGGCTTAAGTTGACTATTCTAAGCAGCTCTATTACTAAGTCTTCATCATCCGAATATATGTATCCCTGCCCGACGATGACTTTTCCGCCGAGGTTGAGATTCTCAACTGCTCTTGCTATGTATTCTTCCTCTGGGGGCTCTGCCTCTCCGAAGAGTTTCTTCCACATTTCACTTATCTTGAAGACGTTGGCCCTTTTCTTTAGGGATTCTCTCAGCTGGTTGTTTTCCTCAACCAGCCTGCCGTATTCCTCCATTAGTTCTTTGTACTTGTTTTCGAGTTCCTGGTATTCATTTTTGAGATTCTCGTTTTCTTGCAAAAGCATTTCGTATTTTCCTTTTAGGTCAAGTAGCTGGTTCCTCAATGCCATATATTCCGGCAAAATCTGGAGGCTCTTCAAGCCAGCTCTTACGAGGGTATTCTTGAGTTCTTTTCTGACAAGTTCGACATCTATGTGCTCTAGGTCGTGCCCCATAGGTATTTTCATTCTTTCTACGTGCCCAACGAGTTCGCCGAGTTCCTTGAACATTCTCTCTGCCAGTTCCCGTCCAACCCTATCTGCATCGGTGGCTATTATTAGCAAATCTGCTCCTGCCACGGCACTTTTTGCTATTTCCAGATTTGTTGTTGGAATTATTGCAGAGATTGTTATGTTGTACTCGCTGCCAAGGGCTAAGCCTTGAAGGGCTTTACTTACAACCTCCACATCACTTGCTCCTTCGACTAAAATTCTCACATCTACAATAGTCATTCCCAACACCTCCACGGGGTGTTACCCCCGAGCTTTTATAGGGTAAGCGTTATAAAAGTCTTTGGGCTACACCTCAATTATAAGGTCGTCGTTTTCTAGAATTACTTCTCCGTTGGGGAGGAGGCTTATCGATATTCCTCTAATCTCTACTCCCTTTTTCTTTGCTTCTTTTAACAGCTCAGCAATCTTGGGATCGCCTTTAACGTAGGGTTTGAACTTTTTGACTCCGGGTAGCGCCCCTATGAAGACTATCATAGCCCTTTTGCCGCTTTCCCTTAACTGTATCAGTTCTTTTATGTGCTTTTGTCCCCTTAAACTTGGGCAGTCAGGATACATGGCATAATCTTTCTCTCTTAGAACAGCGCTTTTCATCTCTACCCAGACCTCTTCACCACTGCAGTCTAGAAGGTAATCCAGCCTGGAGTTTCCAACTTTAACTTCCCTCCTTTTGATTCTACATCCTTTAAGCCACCTGATCAGTCCCAGCTCAACAGCTCTTTCAAAGGCCCTTGCTTGAGTTCTCGTGTCTATAACTGCTCCTTTTCCATCCTTTTCTAGAAATCCAATCAAAACGAAATCCGTCTTTCCTCCTTGTTTGGGGATGCAAAATGCCCTCTTTCCTTTCACCATGAATTCTTCTAACCTGCCGGTATTTGTTATTAAGGCCTTTTTGAGTTCTCCGTTAACCTCCACCAGCCCCACAAATCTGTTAAGCCTTGTTATGAAGGTGCAATTTATTACCTGAAGGTTCAGCAACATAATGCCTCCCGTCAAAATTCTCGACCTAAAACCTTAAATATTATTCATTCAACATTACGATGAATATCTAAATGAGGTGGTAGTGATGGTGGACTACGAGCTGTTAAAGAAGATAGTCGAAGCTCCTGGAGTTACTGGCTATGAGTTCATGGGAGTTAGAGACGTTGTCATTGAAGCGCTAAAGGATTACGTTGATGAGATCAAAGTCGACAAGCTCGGAAACGTTATTGCCCACAAGAAGGGCGATGGTCCGAAGGTTATGATTGCCGGCCATATGGACCAAATAGGACTTATGGTAACTCACATTGAAAAGAACGGTTTCTTGAGGGTTGCCCCAATAGGTGGAATTGACCCAAGAACTTTAGTTGCCCAGCGCTTCAAGGTCTGGATTGACAAGGACAAGTTCATCTACGGAGTTGGTGGAAGTGTTCCACCACACATCCAAAAGCCAGAAGAAAGGACAAAGGCTCCAGATTGGGATCAGATTTTCATTGACATAGGGGCTGAATCAAAGGAAGAAGCCGAAGAGATGGGCGTTAAGATTGGAACCGTGATTACATGGGATGGAAGGCTCGAGAGGCTTGGCAAGCACCGCTTTGTTAGCATTGCATTTGACGATAGAATAGCTGTCTACACCCTCGTTGAGACCGCAAGGCAACTTAAAGAGTCAAACGCTGACATCTACTTCGTGGCAACAGTTCAAGAGGAAGTCGGGCTTAGGGGAGCAAAGACAAGCGCTTTTGGCATTGACCCCGACTACGGATTTGCCATAGATGTAACAATCGCTGCCGATGTCCCAGGCACTCCAGAGCACAAGCAGGTTACCCAGCTCGGTAAGGGAACAGCAATAAAGATAATGGACCGCTCAGTTATATGCCACCCAACAATAGTTAGATGGATGGAAGAGCTCGCAAAGAAGCACGAGATCCCATACCAGTGGGACATTCTCCTTGGCGGAGGAACCGATGCCGGTGCGATACACCTTAACAAGGCTGGTGTGCCAACCGGGGCAATAAGCATTCCATCAAGGTACATCCACTCGAACGCAGAAGTTGTGGATGAGAGGGACGTCGATGCAAGCGTTAAGCTGATGGTAAAGATCCTTGAGCACATACATGAGCTTGAAATTTGATTAAAGGGCTTCTAAATTTTCTTCTTTTATTACATCCGCTATTTTTTCTTTCTGCATCATAGGATATGTTCTGTAGAGTTTGTAAATGAAATAAGCAGCTCCTGTGAGAATTCCAGCAACCATAAATGGAATTTTTGATGGCAACGGAAGGCCGCGGTACCATTTATGGAGAAGGTAGTTCTGGTAGTAGAAGAGGTAAGCTAAAACCGTGATTATCGCCCCTTCAATTCCGGCCTCTATCAGCTTTTTTTGATATTTCTTCATTTTATCCCTCTCCTCACTTTGGGAAAAGTTAAAAACCCTCATTAATAACTTTTTTGTTGAGTTAAGATGAGCGAATATTTCCCATACCAGTCCTTAAGGCCAAATCAAGAAGAATTCATCAAGTTAGTTGACAGTGCAGTAAGAAATGGGGAAAATCTTGTCGTTGAAGCCCCCACCGGTTTTGGAAAAACTGTAAGTGTATTGGCTGGAGCTTTGCCCTATGCCAAGGAGATGGGGTACAAGATAATCTACCTCGCAAGAACGCATAAGCAGATGGACAGAGTTATAGAGGAACTCAAAGCTATCAGCAAGAAAACTCATGTGAGCGGAGTTGAATTCAGGAGCAGAAAGGAGCTTTGCCTTCACCAGTACATCCAAAACTTTGCCCCCGATGCCTACAACGCGATGATAGTCTGCAAGAATCTCAAAAAGCTCGGCAAATGTGAGTTTTTTGAAAACTTAAAGAAAAAAAAGGAGGAATTTGATGAACTTGTTCAGTACTTCATTCAGACGCCTGCAGAGCCCATAGCGGTGCTCACATATTCTAAAATGTTTGACTTCTGTCCTTATGAAGTTACCAGAAAGATTGCGCTGAGCTCTGATGTAATAGTGGCTAGCTACCTTTATATGATAAATCCCTCCATCAGGGAGAACTTTATGAGCTACTTTGATTTTGATTATTCTGACCTGATATTGATCTTCGACGAGGCGCACAACCTACCCGATCAGGCAATAAACGCCCTCAGTGATAGGATAAGCATCCACAGCATCAACAGGGCCATAAAGGAAGCTGACGAGTATAAGGAGCACGAAATAGCGAATTTTTTGAGTATTTTTCTGAAGGGGCTGGAAAATCTTTACCAGGAAAAATTGAAGGATGTGAAGGTTGAAGAAGTTCCCATACTCCCCGAAAGCATTTTTTACCATGTTTTTGACGTCTTGGGGATCAACGAGAAGCAGCTCATTAGGATTCTTGATCAGATGGTAAAGGCAGGAGATGCGATAAGAGAAGACAAAATTGAGAGGAACCTTCCCCCGAGAAGCTATGTAGGAAGAGTAGGGGAGTTTTTGCTTCTTTGGTTTGCCCTTATCGGGAAGGAGGATTACCTGTTTTTGATGAGCAGAGATAAAGGCTTTTCTCTTGAGCTCGTAGCCTTAGATCCTTCAAAAGCCCTGAGTTTTATCAATAACGTTCACTCTACAATTTTCATGTCAGGAACGCTGAGCCCTCTAGAAGCTTTTGCGGATATAATGGGAGTAGAGGGCAAACTTAAAAAATTCCCGAGGATGGTTAAGAGGGAAAACGCTCTTGTCCTGGTTGCAAAAGATGTTTCTACTAGAGGAGATGAGAGGAACCTTGAACTTTACAAGAAGCTTGCAAGATATATTGTCGAAGCGGTGAAGCTCATCCCAAAGAACGTGGGCGTTTTTACGGCTTCTTATGAAGTCCTTGAGGGGCTTTTATCGGCAAATGTGGATGTGCAGATACAGGAAGAGAGCGGAAAAAAGGTGTTCATTGAGCAGAAGGGGGCTTCTTCAAAGGAGAATGACCTTCTGGTTATGGCATTTAAGGAGGAGGCAAAAAGAGAGGGGGCTGTTTTGCTTGGAGTCATGGGTGGAAGGAACAGTGAAGGGCAGGATTACAGCGGAGATGAAATGAACGGTGTTGTTCTTGTGGGTATTCCCTACGCAAGGCCAACGCCGAGAGTTCAAGCCCAAATAAGGTACTTCGAAAACAAGTTCCCCGGAAAGGGAAGGTACTATGGTTACATCTTGCCGGCCCACAGGAAGCTTGTTCAGGCCGCCGGAAGGGTGCACAGAAGTGAAGACGAAAAAGGTGCAATAATAGTCTTGGATTACCGCTTGCTCTGGAGGTCAATTCAAAGGGATTTGCCGGATTGGATGAGAGAAACAATGAGACCGGTAACCCTAAACTCGATGAAGCGGTACCTTATAAACTTTTATAGGGGAGAAAAAATTAAAGCCAGGAGGAGTTAACTCCTCTTTTCCACAATGTAATATGCCGCTGCTCCAATTAGGCCGAACAGCAGTGTCACAATTATCCATAGAACCTTTCTGCCAGTGCCCATGTCTTTTTGGTTTTTGGCGATATCGTAAACTACTCATAAGAGGCTCAAAAGTCCAACGACCAAACCTATTGTCCACCACATTCCCAGCATGATTTCACCTCGGAGTAGATATTACCATTCCAATTAATAAAAGTAAAAATAAAAAGGTTGATACACTATAGATTATCCCTTGAAAGTCTCACCCTTTAGGGCGGGGAGGAGGTCGAGAGGACCTCAGTTTGAATAAACCCAGCAAGTATTTATACAATCCCGTTAAGATATAACATGTGATACTATGATCGAGATTAGAGAAGTTGATGGAACTAATATAGATGCTATGATTTCGGTGTGCACTCCCCCTACCATTAGCGAGGCATACAAAAAAGGGGTCGAAATTAAAAAAGCATGGCTTCTGGAGCAAGTTGCCAATTATTTTTAGCAATGTTCATCCCTTGTGCAACCTCCATAAGATCTCTTGATATTAAATATCCTAGTTATCTTCCCTTTTTGAAACTTTCCCTTTTTGGGTTTAGGGGAATTGATATCCATTGTTTTAAACATAAAGCAAGCCAGAAATATACTTCTCTGGCTTAATTTGGTTTTTCTTCGCAATTTTCATTTTGCCATGCGCATGCCTCACATCAAGTTTCTAAATCCCCATGCCTCTTTGACTGCCCACTCTTTCATAACATTGCTTTCATCTTTACCTACTCTCTTCCAAAATCTCAAGCTCTCGAAATCAAACACTTCACATCACCTCATTATTTCTTAGAGTGCTCAAATTACAATATTTCACTGGTCAAAACTGAGCAATTTTGGGTCTTCCGAGATCTCTTTAGAATTTTAGCATTATGAAGCTTCCAGATTGGCCCTTGAAAAGATTATGCTAAATCAACCCGAAGAAAATAAGAAAACCGGCGAAAGAAAAATACTGAGATTCTTGAGGTATTGTATTCCCAGAGTCAGGAGGAAATCAAAGCTTATCCTGTTATCCCTTGTGTTCAGCACCAATCCTCATAATGATCTCTTTGAAGTTGGTGTAGTAGTATACTGATACGAAGAGACTTATAACGACTAATGTAGCTATAAGAGTTGAAACATTAACAATGTCTAGGAGAGGACCGACAATTGCCATTCCTAGGGGCTGTTTTCTAAATGGTTAAAATCGTAAAGTTTATATATTTTGTGTCATTGTTTGTAATAAGGGTGTGCAGTATGAAGCTTTATAGGACGGGAAAAGCGGCACAGCTCCTTGGCATTAGCAAGCCGACACTCCTCAGAAAAATCAAAGCCGGCGAGATTAAAGCATACAGGGTCGGAAAAGAATACAGAATTCCAGAAAGCGAGATTAAAAGACTCCTCGAAGGCAAAACCCCCGACAAGGTTGTAATTTACGCCAGAGTATCAAGCAGAGACCAGAAAGAAGACCTTGAAAGACAGGTCGAATACCTCAAGAACTACTGCGCATCAAAAGGCTACCAAGTTGCAAAAATCATAACAGACATTTCCTCAGGACTGAACGAGAACAGGAAGGGGTTAAAACAGCTCTTCAAACTCATTGAAAGCGGGGAAATAACAAAAGTCGTGATAACTTACAAGGACAGGCTCACCCGCTTTGGATTCAAATACCTTGAGCAATACTTTAACTCTCACGGGGTTGAGGTTGAAGTAATCTTTGATGATGAAGAGAAAACGCCAGAAAAGGAACTTGTTGATGACTTGTTAGCCATCGTAACCTCTTTTGCTGGAAAGCTTTATGGAATGCGTTCTCACAAGAAAAAACGCCTTGTCGAGGCGGTAAAGAATGCCCTCAGAGACGATTAAGCTTACGGCAAAGTTCAAACTCAAGACTGAACCTGAAGGGTTAGAAGACCTCTTCTCCCTTTATTCTGATATTGTAAATTTACTCCTTGATTATGTTTTTGAGAACAACATTACGAGCTTCTACCGGTTGAAGAAAGAGACGTACAAAAGCCTTCGGGAGCAGTACCCAGAACTACCAAGCCACTACCACTACACGGCCACCCAAATGGCAACAATGATTTACAAGAGCTACCGCAAGAGGAGAAAGAAAGGCAAAGCCAATGGTAAGCCCGTTTTTAAGAAGGAAGTCATAATGCTCGACGACCACCTCTTTAAACTCGACCTTGAAAAAAGAATAGTAAAACTCTCCACTCCAAAAGGAAGGGTTAGGCTGGAGTTTTATCCTGCAAAATATCACGGGAAGTTTAAGGATTGGAAAATCGGCCAAGCTTGGTTGGTGAGGACTCAAAAGGGTGTCTTCATTAACGTAGTCTTCTCCAGAGAGGTTGAAGTTAGAGAGCCCAAAACCTTTGCCGGCGTGGACTTGAACGAGAACAACGTAACCTTATCCCTCCCAAACGGTGAATTCGTCCAGATTATTACACACGAGAAGGAGATTAGGACTGGTTACTTCTTGAAGAGAAGGAGAATCCAGAAGAAGCTAAAAACGGGTAAAAAGAGGAAAGAGCTTTTGGAAAAGTATGGTGAGAGGGAGAGGAACCGGCTGAATGACTTGTATCACAAGTTGGCCAACAAGATTGTCGAGCTGGCGGAGAGATACGGCGGTATTGCTCTCGAAGACTTGACGGAAATCAGGGACTCGATAAGGTATTCCGCCCAATTGAATGGCCGTCTTCACCGTTGGAGTTTTCGTAAACTTCAATCCATTATCGAGTATAAAGCCAAGTTAAAGGGTGTGAGTGTGGTTTTTGTCGATCCTGCTTACTCTTCATCCCTGTGTCCGATATGTGGGGGTAAGTTAAGCCCGAATGGGCACAGGGTTTTGAAATGCGAGTGTGGTTTTGAGGCTGATAGGGATGTTGTTGGGAGTTGGAATATTCGTTTGAAAGCCTTGAAGATGTGGGGAGTCTCCGTTCCCCCCGAAAGCCAGCCAATGAAGACGGGAGGCTGGAAGCCTACCCGTTACGAAATTAACGCCCTACACGCACTTTACTGGTAGGCAGAACGGATTGTTATCATTAGTGCAGTCTCAAAGGCCGAGAAGAATCTAGCCCGAACTTCATTAGGAACGGCTTTTTGAAGCTTTGTCGCTAGAGGTACATTTACCAATGTATTGAAAAGACCAAAAGTGGCGAATACTCCTAAGAGCATGAAATATGCAGTTTTTTGGAAATAAGGATGAATGACCAGTGATAGGGGGAATAAGCAGATGAGCTGTGCAAAAAGGGCCTTGAACAGTAAGTTCTCTGATGATTCTTTGAGTTTTCCTGCTATTATAAGGTTACCTGTTAATGCCCCAATTGTTGCAACTGTTTGAATACTCCCGAATTGGACAGAGGAGAATCCTAATATAACTCGCGACAGGTATGGGAGAATAATCGATATGACCGGTTGCAGTAGTGTGTTTATCAGGATTCCGAGGGTAGTAAGTGCGAGTAAACTCTTTGAATTTCTTATAAACTGGAATCCTTCGAGGATATCCTCCCACACTTCATGGATACTAGAAATCTTCCGGGTTTCCCAGTGGTACTCGATGAATGTTTCGAAGAGTCCAGAGCCAAAGAAGCTCACTGCATTTATGAGGATTGCCAGTTTAAGCCCACCAAAGGCATAGATTGCCCCTCCTAGTATAGGCCCGACAATCCTTATTAATTGGCAAGTTCTTCCTTTTTTACAAGGTCGGGGAACATTCCAGAGATTCCTGCTGAGAAAAATGCTCCCATAATGCTCATTACAACTTGAATTGCAAGCAAACTCTGGATGTTTAGTAAATCGAAGGCAATAACTCCAAAGAGAAAAATTCCTCTTGCCATGTCAAGCCATACCATTAACTTTTTTCGATTATACCGATCACCAATTACACCAGCTATTGGATTTACCAAAAGTCTTGGAATCAGCTCTGCTATTATGAAAATGCTCATTATAGTTCCGCTACCAGTTTTATCGAGCACGTAAAGTGGGACCGCTATGTCTTGAATTATTCACCCTGCTTGAGAGACCCATTTACCAGTTGCATAGAGCCAGAAATTTTTGTTGAGCATATTATGCCACCAATGAGTAATAAGAGTGATCACTTGTAATTATGTTTGTGATCAGTAGTGAGCAATACAAGTGAATTTTAAGAAATGGTATATGAGAATTTGGTCAAGAAGGTAGAAAAGAAGAAAAGAAAGAGTTCACTCCTTCTTAACGTGCTTTTCGACGAATTCCTTGAGGATGTCTTTGAGTTTTGGATATCCTATCTCTTCAAGCTCGTATTGGACTCTAACAGCAGGCTTGTTAATGTTCATGACTCTTCTAAGGTCAACTGGGGTACCCATGATGACGACATCTGCATCGGCCCTGTTGATTGTTTCCTCAAGTTCCTTGATCTGCTTCTTGCCGTAGCCCATAGCTGGGAGAATAACGTCAAGGTGTGGGTACTTCTTGTAGGTTTCAACTATTGAACCCACAGCATATGGTCTTGGGTCAATGATCTCCTTGGCTCCGAACTTCTTGGCTGCAACGTAACCGGCACCGTATCTCATTCCACCGTGTGTGAGTGTTGGGCCGTCCTCAACTACGAGAACTCTCTTTCCTTTAATCAGCTCCGGCTTGTCGACGAAGATTGGTGAAGCAGCTTCGATGACGGTTGCATTCGGGTTGACCTTCTCTATGCTCTCCCTTACCTGCTGGATGTCGTCTCTGTTTGCTGTATCGATCTTGTTTATAATTATCACATCGGCCGCTCTGAAGTTGGTCTCACCTGGGTGGTACTTGAGCTCGTGTCCGGGCCTGTGCGGGTCGGTAACGACTATCCAGAGGTCTGGGACGTAGAAGGGGAAGTCGTTGTTTCCTCCATCCCAGAGGATTATGTCCGCTTCTTTTTCGGCCTCGCGGAGAATCTTTTCATAGTCAACTCCAGCGTAAACTACCATGCCGCGCTCGATGTACGGCTCGTACTCTTCCCTCTCTTCAATGGTGCACTCGTGCTTGTCGAGGTCTTCAAAGCTCGCAAACCTCTGCACGACCTGCTTTCTCAGGTCTCCGTAGGGCATTGGGTGTCTTATTGCTACCACCTTATAACCCATCTCCTGCAGGATTTGGGCGACTTTTCTTGATGTCTGGCTCTTTCCACAGCCTGTTCTAACAGCTGTAACCGCTACAACCGGCTTGGTGCTCTTTATCATTGTGCTCTTTGGTCCAAGAAGCCAGAAGTCAGCGCCAGCTGAGTGTGCCCTTGAGGCAAGGTGCATAACGTGTTCGTGAGAAACGTCTGAGTAAGCGAAAACAACAACGTCAATGTCGTGCTCTTTGATTATCTTTTCAAGGTCATCCTCACTCCATATTGGAATTCCATTTGGATAAAGCTCACCGGCAAGCTCTGGTGGGTAAATTCTACCCTCGATGTCTGGAATCTGGGTGGCGGTAAAGGCCACTACCTCATACTCTGGGTTGTCCCTAAAGAACACGTTGAAGTTGTGGAAATCTCTTCCAGCAGCACCAAGAATTACGACCCTTTTCCTTTTCTTTTCAGCCATTTTTTATCACCTCAAAATATTTTGGCCTGGGCAATAGTGTTTGAATTTTGGCATTTATAACTGTTTTTGTTGCCTAATGAAACATTTCGCCCAAAAATCTTCAATCCGGCCCCGGCAATCAAAAAGAAGTTTCGATAGCGGCAGTACAAAACTAGACATAAGAGATCAGCTATTGCTTTGAAATCACGGTTTTGAGCATAAGCTCATTTCTGTCGACTGCTATTTGGGCTTTTAATTTGCTCGATTTTTTCATCTTTTTGGTGAAAAGATTTTGTATCTCCCGGAGAGCCTTTTCATCACTCCAAAGGCTCTTCCACACCAATACATAGTGCGTGGAGTTTTCTGCCAGGACTAGTTTATCACCTCTCCATGCCACGGAGATGTTTAGGGCTTTTTCTTCATCAAAGCCACTCGTTACAAGGAGAAGATAAAAATAGAATTCTCCGAGTCTGTCCTCATGGATTACTCTATAACCTCTGCCCAGATTCACGTCTACCTTTTGAGGTAGAACCTTGGCTAAGTAAAGTTCCGGATGCATGATTTGCTGGGTTGTTTGTGGCGGATCGGTGTAGGCCTTGTTAACAAGCCCCCACCCGCCTTTTTGGTATAGATACTCTACAAATTTGTCACCAAAAACGTAGGGGAAGTATCCAAAGTTCATAGGGGGGTCTTTAAGATACAGGGAGGTTATTTTCTCTATCCTGATGCCATGCCTCTTGCAATAAAGGTCGGCGGTTAAATCTGCGTCCCCTTCAACCAAGGCCTTCATGGCAAGGCTACCGTCAAGCGTTGTTGGATATTTCGGATCGAAGTACTGCTTTTGTATCACATGGGTAAATTCATGAGCCAGAACCCTCTTGGCTGTATCCCCCGTTTTAAAGAAGTTTTCTGAAATTATGTATACTTTGTTTCCCGAAGTAACTGCTATCCATGACGCGGTTTCTTTTTCTTTTGTTTTTGTGAGGTTGTAGTTAATCGGAACAAGAAAACTCATCTTATATACCAGCTCCCACTTTTTGATTTCTTGATAATCTTCTCTGCTTGGGCCCCATTTTTTAAGGGCCTCCTCTTTGGTAAGGATGATTATTTTTGGACTTTCCTTAAAACTAAGCCCCCTTATTTCCTCAACCTCTTTTGAGATGTTAGAGGCAATTTGAAGCACTTGTTGATCTTCACCTGAATAAGAGCTGTCATGGTACAAAAACGCAACAAGGAAAAGAGCTATGAGAAAAAGGGCAAGGAAGTTTTTCTTCCTCATTTAACCACCGGAAAATACAAAAAATCACTCCTTGAACTCTACGAATTCTTCTGTCATTCCATCTTTGGTTATTACGACCACCTGCACTTTTCTATCTCCTGTGTAAACGTCTCTCTTACCCGCTGTTCTGACTGCCCTTACAGCTAATTGTTTGGCCTCTTCAACTGTCATGTCCTCTCTGTATCCGTCTTCAAGTATCGCTATTGCAAATGGACTTCCAGAGCCCGTTGCGGTATAGTTGTCAAAGATAAGTCCTCCCAAAGGATCAAGGCTTGCAAGGGTTGGTTCCTCAACGTAGCCGCCGATAATTATCTGCACCATGTAGGGGAACCATTTGCTCTCGTTAAGTATGTTGCTGAGAAGGTTTGCCATAGCCTTTGCTGTCATTGGTTTTCCCCAGGTAAACTGGTAATACCTCGCTTCAGCTTCGAGCATTCTCGCTAAAGCCTGCAAATCACCAACGCTTCCTGCGGTTGTTATTGCTATCCTGTCAGTTATTGGCAAAATTTTCTTTATGTTGAGTGTCTCCACCATGTGATCGAGAGAAGCTTGAGTATCCGCTGCTAATACTACCCCCTCTTTCAGTTTAATTCCAACGGTGGTTGTTCCGGTTTTCTTCTCCATATTCTCTCACCTCTAGATGTGTATTTCTCAGAAGAGTTTTAAACCTTTGGGAATATGAGCTAAGCTAAAGGGAGATTTAAAAATAATTGAAGTAGCATTCAACCCTCAAGCATGTCTTTACAGCTTTCGCAGACCCATCTCTCGTAGCCTTCGTGAACAACTCTATGGAGCTGAGCGTACTGTCCGCAGACCTCGCATATTCCGTAGACTTCTCCTTCTTCTATCTCGGTTTCCTCTTCCTCGTGATTATAGGCATTTATTGCTGCAAGCAAATCTGCCGCTGTTACAAATCCCATTGGCATTCCAAGCTTTGTTACGAGGAGCCTTCTAACTCCTTTCTCCATCATAAGCTCGATTGCATCCTGAATATCATAGTCGTATTCTATCGTTATGGGGGTTTTTGTCATAATTTCACTAACTTTTACCTCTTTGGGGTCTTTTCCCCTGGCAACTACCTTATTAAGAATGTCTCTATCAGTGACTATACCAACTATCTCATCTTTGTCCATGACAACCGCACTGCTCACTTTGTTTCTTGCAAGGATTTTCGCGACTTTTTCAACAGTTTCGGTTGGCCTAACAACCACTGCCCTTCTTTTAACTATTTGCTCTACAGTAATTTTTGGCATCATTGTTATTCCCTCCTGATTCATGGTGAACTACGGTGAGAAACTTAAAAATGTTTTGGGACTATATTTTCTTTACCATTATGTATCGGGGAATCAGGAAAAACGTCACCACAAATACTAAAATTGCCAGAAGATATGGTATCGAAGAAGCCCCGGCTAACTTTGATATAACCGTTTCATTAACGCTCTCAATATTTATGGGGGTCTGTTCAATAGTGTACGTTGCATTCCTAGCAGCTAACCGGGATTCTTCTGCCAGGAGCCTGCTGGATATGGCATACACTGCAGAAGACAGAAGGCCGGCTACCCCCAAACTTATAATCTGTATTTTCTCAAAAACTTTCAGAAAACGCTTTTTGACTGGAATTCCCCTGGGAAGCAGAAGAATTGGCTTTGAGGCAGCCCTATAAAGCTTTACCTCTTGTAATCTCTTGCCGTACTTTTTCCCCGCTATCTCAACAAGCCCTACCCTCGTCATTTTATCTAGGTGATAAGAAACAGTTGACATTGGAATTCCAAGCTCCTTTGTTATTTCTGACATCGAAAGAGTCCTCTCTTGCAGAAGTCTCAATATTAGAAGCGAAGTTTCATTTGTGAGAATTTGAGCAAGCTCCTTAGCTTTCTCATCACCAACATCGATTATCTCAAATTCCATTTACTGCACCAAGAATATCTGACAATGAATTATTAAAAACCTTTGTTTTCACTTCGAAAGGGATTGAAGCAAAACAGGGTAAAGTTATGAAAAGGAAAGAAAAACTAAATTCATGGCTTCTCGAGGATGATCTCAATTGTTGAGGTGTTGGCTGTTCTTCCGTCAGCTGTTGGGAGCTCCTCTGTGCCGATCTTTATCTCCTTAACCCTAACCTCTGGAAGGAACCTGTTCCTGACGATCTCTGCAACGTCAACGGCCCTGCTGATAGCCCTACCCCTTGCTCTGATGCTAACTTCCTTTGCACCCTCGTTGAACTGGGTTATTACGGCCAATACATAGTTCATAACAGGCTTCTTTCCTATGAAGACAACATGCTCCTCTGCCATTTTTGACACCCTCCGAAAGTTTTGTCAATAGCAAACTTTGGATATGTGGTTAAATACTTTTCGGTTGAATGCTCGGGTTTCCAGATATGCCATAAAAACCCAAGAAACCGAGTTTTAGTTTTGACATTTTTGTGTGTATTAGAAAATCTTTTTAAGGTTGATTATTACAAAAAGCTGGTGATACAATGGCCATTCATCCGATTGATTACAGGTATGGTAGTGAAGAGATGAAACGCATCTGGGAAGAGGAAAATAAACTCCAGAAACTTCTTGATGTGGAAGCCGCCCTTGCAAGGGCTCACGCGAAAGTTGGCAACATTCCTGAAGAAAGTGCAAGAGCAATCAGCGAAAAAGCAAACACAAAATGGGTAAAAGTTGAGAGAGTTAAAGAAATCGAGGCCGAAATTCACCATGATATAATGGCCGTTGTTAAAGCCCTAAGTGAGGTCTGCGGAGAACATGGAAAATACGTCCATCTCGGGGCGACATCCAATGATATAATAGACACCGCCAATGCTCTTCTCATTAAGGAATCCCTGGAGATTGTTCTGAAGGATCTTAGGGAGCTCCGTTCAATACTTAAAAATCTCGCAAAGGAGCACAAATATACTGTGTGCATTGGAAGAACTCACGGCCAGCATGCCGTTCCAACCACATATGGGATGAAGTTTGCCATCTGGCTAGATGAAATCCAGAGGCACATTGATAGAATTGAAGAAGCCAAGAAGAGAATCCTTGTGGGACAGATGAGTGGTGCCGTTGGGACGATGGCGTCTTTTGGTGAAAAGGGGCTTGAAATCCAGCGCTTAGTCATGGAAGACCTCGGTCTTAAACCAGCTTTGATAACTAACCAAATAATTCAAAGAGATGTCTACGGAGAACTCATGAGCATTCTGGCCTTAATAGCTTCAACCCTCGACAAAATAGCCCTTGAGATAAGAAACCTCCAGAGGACTGAGATTCTTGAAATCAGTGAGCCCTTTGGAAAGAAGCAGGTTGGCTCTTCAACAATGCCGCACAAGAGAAACCCGATAAGATGTGAAAAAGTCAGCGGGCTTGCACGGGTTATCTATTCCAACGTTATTCCAGCCTTACTCAACAATCCGCTGTGGCACGAGAGAGACCTTACTAACTCTTCAGTTGAGCGTGTAATACTCCCGGAGACGTTTATACTCTTGGATGAGATGTTGAAGAGTATGAAGAAGGTCTTATCCGGCCTGGAGTTCTTCCCTGAGAATATAAAGAGAAATCTTTACCTCACAAAGAACCTGATAATGGCCGAACCGCTGATGCTCAAGCTTACGGAGAAGGGCATGGGGAGGCAGGAGGCTCATGAACTGGTGAGACAGCTTGCCATGAAGGCATTTGAAGAAGGAAGAGATCTGTTAGAAGTGGTTAAAGAGAGTGAAGCTATGAAGTACCTCAGCGAAGAGGATTTGGAGTCTCTAAGGCCAGAAAACTACATAGGCTTGGCTCCACAGATAGTGGACAACGTAATAGCCTACATAGAAGAGGTCGAGAGAAGAGAGGGAGGTTAATTTCTCTCAGCTGCTTCCAAAATTTTTTCCTCTCCAAGCGGAAGGACGAGCGGTCTGGAAAGGTGCTTTCTTGCATCAGGTGGCACTTCATAGATTTTTTTCTCAAGCTGGCGGGGTAATCTTTTTGGAATCAGAACTTTTGGCATTCTGTGTCCGCATTCTTTGCACTTCAGGTAGTCCCCTTTGCTTTTCATTGTTCCCCCACACTTTGGACATTTTGGCTTTTCATAAACTATTTTTTCGGCAAGCCTTATCGGGTAGAATTTTTCCAAGTTGAGGGTCAAAACACCCTCGAACTCCTTTACTCCTCCGGCTGCAATGACCTCGTCGCCTTCAATTAGCATTCTAACGTATTTTCTAAATCCCTTGGTGGGCTCAAAGGCTGCAACCCTGATTGTGCCGGTATCATCACTCAGCTCGAAAAACACGTGCCTTCCTTTCTCCCAGTACTCTTTGCTGACTCTCCCCCTTACAACGGCACTCTCCAAGGGCTTTAATTCGCCGATCTTTTTAAACCTCAAATGGTCGTCTGTATTTTGGTTTGTTTTATAAATCTGGAAGAACTCTACGGGTTCTTCAATAATGATGTTTTCAAATGTCCACAAAACCCGATTCTTATCTATTCCCCTAATTCCAACCAGAACGGGGTCTTTTCCGTGGGGAGTTATCAGAACGCTCCCCTTGAAGGGGTCGACGTTATCATATGTGAAGGGATAAGTTAATTTATCGGCTTCAAAAACACTATCTTCCTTGACTCTTCTTTTACTTCCCCAGAATTCCCTTTTCCTGTATGCTAGGAGTTCATAGGTAAAGTTCTTCAGCGGGTGGCCGATTGCCGCAAGGGCTCCAATTATACCCCTGCCGAGCTTGAACTTGTGAATTTCTGCATTTACCTCCCTTGCAACTTTTTCAGCCTCCTCAATGGTAACGTGCTCCCATATAGCCCTGTACGTAAACTCTTCCAAGTCTCTGGGAATTTCTCCCTCCAGAAATACGACTCCAGGGTTTGTGTTCTCATGATTAAAGTCTGATAACTCCTCAACCATATCCAGAACAAGCCTTTTTATCTTTGGCATATCGTCATCTTCAACTTCAAAACTCATTGCCACTGCCCCGTTACCTCTGGTCTTGTACGGCACGTTTGGGTTTAGACGGATGAGCTTTGGGAGGTCTAAAGGCTCCGCTACCCTGGAAATCTCTCTATACAGCAGGACACCTAGATAAGTGGTGCACATTCCATCCGGTGAATCCGTGTCGTCAATGCCTATGTGAAGCTTCATCATTCCCTTAGGATATGCTGAATGGTTAAAAGTTTATCCATTGAGAGGAAACTTTTAAATCCCCTACCCCTATTTATAAATGATATGATGGAAAAAGAGAGACTGCTACGAATTGTTGAAACCATATTCAAGGGGACTGGATTTAAGGTTGCGAGAATGGAGTTTAAAGGCTCGTGCTTTGACCTAGTTGCTAGTAGGCTCTTTTTGCTGCTCTTCGTGAAAGTTCTCCAAAATATAGACTCCTTTACGGAGGAGCAGGCAGAGGATTTGAAGCGCCTAGCCAAGCTCTTTGGGGCCTCTCCTCTGATCGTGGGGTTAAAGTCTAAAAACGAAGAACTCGAAGAAGGGGTTGTTTACGAAAGACACGGAATCTATGCTCTAAACCCACAGACTCTTTATGATATCCTTGTGGAAAACGAACTGCCTGCAATCTTTGCCGAGAGGGGCGGTTTTTACGTAAGGGTTAACGGTGAATATCTGCGAGAGCTTAGAGAGAGACACGGCTATAGCGTTGGAGAGCTCGCTGAACTTCTTGGAGTTTCAAGGAAGAGCCTCCAGAACTATGAGAAAGGAGAGCAGGCCATGAGCCTTGAGGTTGCTCTGAGGCTTGAGGAGCTGTTCGATGCCCCGGTTGCAAAGCCCATCGATGTTCTTAACGCAAGAGTCGAGGCCAAGATGGAGGTTGAACCGGAGACAGACCTTGAAAGGGAAGTCTTCAAACGCTTGGAAGAGTTTGGAATGGGGGTCATAAAAATCAAAAAAGCTCCTTTTGATGCCATCTCAAAGGAAGGGGGAGTGAAGATTTTAACAGGCATAAGTGAAAGAAAGACGTTATCGACTGTGAAAAGGGCTCAAATAGTAGATGAAGTTAGCAAAATTATCCAGAGCGACGGGCTGTTTATCCTCGAAAGGACTAAAACCGAGGTTGTGGGAGAAATTCCCCTCATCCCAAAGGAGAAGCTCAACGAGATTAAGGATGCCGATGAGCTTATTGAGATGATTGAGGAACTTAAGAATGAGATAAAGAGAAAGATATTCAGCTGAAGAAAACCTTCCTCCACACGTCTCTAATTTTATCCACATATTTTGATGGAGATGCTATCATTACGGCCCATCTGGGTGTTTGCCTTCTCTTGAGAGCGTTTGCGAGTGGAGTAACTTTTGTTAAGGGCTTTATTTCTCCAGTGTGCATTACCACACCAATTTCCGCCGACTTCAGTCTCGGCTCGGTAAGCATTAGGTCAGCCGTTGAGAACTCTATGACAACTTCTCCTTCCCTCGCTCCCACGGCATCCGCTAGTTTCCTTTCAAGCTCTTGGCGTTTCTTTATATCTCTATAAACTGCCAACAATTCTCTTTTTTCCTCAGTGGTAAGTTCATCAGCCCCCAGCAGCAGTGCGGCCTTAAACAAGTCGCGGTACTTAATGCGCTTTACGATTTCCCTTGGATAGCCTTCCAAATCTTCAAGCTCTACGAGGACTCTGCAGTCTGTCATCTTCCAGAACTCCCAGAGGTAGCCGTCTTCAAGGGCAAATTCCAGAGCTCTGGTCAGCATTCCTTCTGCTATCTTTACCGTGTGGTGGAAATAAACCCTAGAGTACATGAGCGCTCTGGCCACCATCATACCCTCAACTGCCTCGACTCCCTTCTCGTCAACAACGAGCTCATTGTTGTGGATCCTTAAAACCTTCAGAAGCCTCTCAAGGTCGATTATTCCATGGGCCACCCCGGTATAGTGGGCGTCCCTAATGAGGTAGTCTAGCTGGTCTACATCCACGTCTCCATGCAGTGCCTGTCCGAGATATCTTTTTCCATATTTGCCCAGAATAAGGTCGGCAACTTCCTTTGGCTCATAGCCGTAAAATTCCAGTATCTCAGGTATGAACTGCCTTTCTTCTATCTCCCCGTCTATTATGTCGATCTTTCCAAGGATGATGTTCTGGCCGAGATGCATATGATCGTATTCCCTCACATAGTGCTCGTATATCTGCTCGAAGGTGTGTGAAAACGGACCGTGGCCAATATCGTGAAGCAACGCTGCTGTCTCTAGGAGGGTTTTTTCCTCTTCGCTAAGTCCCAGTTCCATGGCAAGCCTTTTTGCAATGTTGTATGTGCCTAATGAGTGCTCAAAGCGGGAATGATTCGCGCCGGGGTAGACAAGATACGCAAGCCCAAGCTGCTTTATATTTCTAAGCCTCTGAAATTCCGGAGTTTTTATGAGGTCCAAAATGAGCCCGCTTATCTTCATACTTCCATGAATGGGGTCGTGAATTATCTTTGGCTTCATAATTCTCACCTAGAATAGACTTGGGACTTTTAAGTTAAATAATTTACCATACAAAAAGATAAAATGGGGTTAAATGTCCCTTCCGACTATAAAAATTCTCTTTGTTTTTCCCGGCTTTTGGGGCAAACCTTCTCTTACCTTCTCCGCTGGCACAGCTTCAACTATTAGCTCCGATGACTTGGCCTCTTCTACTTCATATCTAACTGGGTTGTTTGCTTCGTATATCAGCCCTCTTATCTCATCTTCTATGCCAGCTGGCTTCTCTCCCACGTATCCGACTTTTATTATGGCTTTTGGTTTTGGATTGTCCGGTGAGAGGGGGTGGTAGATTATCACGAAGTCCACTAAGAAGGGGTATCTGTGAACAATGTCCATAACCTGATCTATGTGGAGCTTTGCTCCGCTAAGGCTTATTACATCCTTTACCCTGATGATGTTAATCACTTTCCCATCAATGACCCTTGCTAAATCCCCAATCTTGTAGTTGAAGAGCGGCAACCCAGTAAGTTCGCCCTCTCTCATGATTTTGGTGATATATATTTCGTAGTAGTCCTTATACTCCGGATCCGCATCTTCTTTTAAGAGTATTAGTGATTCTGGGAAAGTGAAAGGTTCCATTCCTTTTCTGGTCACAATTCTTCTCCCTGTGGCATCGTCTTCAGAGTTTCCAAATACATCTAAGATAACGGCATTTGGGAAGCTGTCCAGTATAGCATTGGCCATTTCCTGACTCAACGTCTCTCCACCTACCAAAATAACCTGTATGTCGTTTTTGATGTCCTCTGGTAGCGTTAGCCCCAAAACATAAGCTCCTGTTGTGAGAGTGTAAATCGCCGTTGCTCCTATGTCCCGGAACTCTTCTATTAGGGCATCTCGCATTCTCAGGTATTGTATTGGGATCTGATAAAATCCTACTTTTACGTCCATGTACTCGAGAGAAGCTGCTGTTAAAAATCCAGACCCAGAAGGTAATTGAGGTAGGAACGAGGCAAGTTTTTGTTTGTATAAGTATTCCTCTATCCAAGACGAGTATTGTCTGCTTGTTCTTATTTTGTCGTATTTAGTAAATGGTATCCTTTTTGGTTTTCCTGTTGTCCCGCTGGTTCTCATAACATTGTAAAAAATTTCATGGTTTCTTATGTACGTCGGCCAGACTTTATCCCTTTTGTATAAATCGTGGGGCCCTATGAATACTTTATCGGTTAGAGAAGCGAGTATTTCTGGTTTCAAGTCATCTATGTCGATGTCTGAAAACTTTTCTTTCCAGAATTCCGTTGTCTTGAATGCTGTCTCAGCCGTATACCTCAAATCTTCAAGGTCTTTCCTCCCAAGCAAAATGCTATCCATGATTATATCACCTCATTACATAACTGTTGCTTTCTATTTAACTTTTTCCAAACTATTGAAGAAAACTTTAATAACACTTCCCAACTATTATAACTTATGTAATTGGGAGTTCTTGGAGGATGGTAAAATGAAGTATGAAGATTTTGCAAAGGACTATGATCCCCTCAACGTAACAGAAAAAGAGACTATCTCATATCTCAGAGAAATATTCGAATATCACTTTGAAAACACTCCCTACTGGAAAAGACTGAGGGACAGAGTTGACTTGGATGAAATCTTCGAAGGAAAGCTTGAAGAGATTTTTGGGAAAATTTTCAACTCAAATCTGGCTGTTAGCGAGGATCATCTTCGCGATAACTGGCTTGACTTTCTTCCCCAGGGCTATGATGGGAGGGTGAGATTTTACCAATCCTCCGGAACTACCAGAGAGAGGAGCATCCTTCATTGGGACTATGAGTATATGAAGCTTCTTGTGAAATATCTGAAAGCATCTCTTGACGAAATATATAGGTTAAGCGAGATTTATGAGGAAAATAAAATGCGAGCCCTTACTGGGGGGCCTTACGGATGGTACCAAGAAGAAGTTAGTGAACTTGTGTGGTCATATGGAGGGATGCTATATTTTATTGGTCTGGAAACAGATGGTATAAAACGGGAACTTGAGGAGAAGGGAATAAACCATGTATTAAGAACGAAATATGATCCCTTTGTAAAATACACAAAAAAGGTGCTTGAAAAAGACCCTATAAACTTTGTTCGCACTATACCACAGTTTTTAGACCTATATCTCTCCAGAAAAGAAGACATATTAACTATTATTTTCAGTGGCGTGAGCTTAAATATAGATGCAATTGAACTTGCTGAGGAAAAGTTCCCCAACTCACTTGTTGTACCTTTCTATGGTTACTACGGTTTTGGCGATAATGTCGGAATAGTTAAAAATGAAGAGATTGTATATTTTCCGAACTATCCCTTTACTATAATCTTTCCTTTGAAGGCTACTCCAGATGGATACACTGTAGTGAAGAAGGGAGAACGGGGCAAAATGGGACTTATAATTGCAAGACCAGAACTATTGATTGTAAAGATAGAGGATAACCATATCACTCGTGCCAAACGTGAGAAACCATTCAAATGGGAGGGCTTTGCAAACCCGAAGAGGGAGGGATATTAGTATGGTAAACATCCAAACGCTAACGATAACTGAGGGTTCCATTGTTATGTTGGCTGACTTGCTGGCGTTTTTACTTATCTTCCGCATCTATCTGAAAAACAAACGAACTTCAGCTCTTTTGCTCTCTTTAGCGTGGTTGTTTGACTTTTTAACAGTTTCTAGTTATGCATTCCAGCATCTGCCACTGGCGGGAATGTTTATACTTCTATTCAGTGTGTTTTTCCTGAGCGGGGTTATAGAGCTGATTAGGGAAGAGAACTTGAGTATTAAGATAAACTCCAAAATGTTGCTGCCTCTGCTGTCTTTGCTATTTGCAGTTTACTCTTTAATTCCAGATTACGTGTTTCAACAGGGATTATCCAAGGCCACAGTTAGTCTCTATGTGTCCCATGGGCTAGCGGCAATTGTTATGTCAACTGCTGGCTATTTCATGAAGGAGCTGACGTACATCTACGGAAGAAAGGCAAGGTATCTCTCCATACTGTTAGTGCTCTTTGGACTTCACTTGCTTCCGGTTCCGATATCTATTATGCTCGAGAGTGAAACATACCCCATCATAGGCTCTACTATCTCCTTGGTGCTTATCCTTGGACTAACTTTCTTAACAATAAAGCTCACATCTTCTGAGGAGTTCCTCAGGCTAAAAACAATGGAAATACACGAAGTTAAGATAGCGCCCGGTGTCAGGATAATAAACCAAGAGGAGTACAAAAAGATAAAAGAAAAGCTGAAAGATGCGCCTGTGCTTGCGTTTGTTAGAACTTTGAATAATATTCCCGAGAATTGGACTTACTATTTTGTAACCACGGCCACCAAAGAGGGCGAGGTAAAGACTATTTCACCCATGAACTTAGAACGAATGACTGAGCTATCATACAAGTATCTCAAAGCAATGGAAGAGGTCGGAAGCAGAGGGATTATACTAATAGACTGTCTGGAATACCTTGTTATGTACAACGAATTCACAAGTGTAATAAAGTTCCTGAACAAGCTGAAGGACTTCGTTGTGAGCCATAACGGAACTCTAATCCTCGTTGCGGAGAAAGATGCCTTCGAAGAGCAGCAATGGACACTGTTAACCCGCTTGCTTGAAGATGCCGTATAATAGGGTTTTAACCCGTTTCAACTTTTTTTAACATTCTCTCAGGGTAAAAACTCAGGGATGCCTTTGCCTGTGGAATTTCCATACCGATGCTTATTCCAAGACTCATTAAGTCTCTTGGAGAACGTACTTCCCACTTGGATTCTGCTGATGAAGTTAAAAATCTGGGAGCTTTGTACTTCTCAACGAGCTGCCAGTTTTTCATCATAAACTTCAATATGTTTGCCCGCTCATAGGGGGTTGCCCTTAGCAGAGGAGCGAGAGAAAAGCCTATGGCAACGTTGTTTTTAGCTGCTAGCCTTGCAAGAACGTGGTCAAAACCGGAATCTTTTCTCCTGTATTCTGGAGCTATCACAGCATCAACCCTGTTCTCTATTGCAAATCTAACAACTCTCAGGTTTCCCCCCTGCACGTAGATGAGGGCATTGGAAATCCTTCTTTGTACTTCTCTCACTAGGGAAGGCTTCTCCGTAACAATCAGCAGTGCGACTTTTCCATACCTCTCACTAAGCCCCCTAACTTCGTGTTTAAGCTCATCAAAGTTTGGAGAGTCTTTTAGGTAAACTTTCTTTGTAAAAACCACCTCATCGTACCACTCTTTAGCTTTACCATAAGCTTCCTCGCTTCTTATGTCCATCTCAACCCACTTCATTCGCTCAACCACTCCCTGATGGCCTTCACGACACTTTCCTTTCTCATTGGAAATGCTTTGACCTTTATCTTAACTTGGATGACGTCCTCTCCCTCGCTAACCTCCGCTTCTCCCAGATATGCCTTCTGCTTGCTGAAGCGAATGAAAAACGTTCCCATGTCATCAACCTTTTCTTCGAGGTTTTCTAAAAGGTACCTCTTATCCTCCTCGCTTAAAAGTCCCTTGATGTGCTCCAGCATCTTTCTGACGCTTTTGCTCCTACTCACCTCGGCATTTATGACCTTTATTGGATTTCCAAAGTAGCCTTCGGTCTCAAGTATCTCAAATTCTATGTCATCTGAGGGGACATCCTCTGGAAAAAAAGTCCCCATGGCTTCGAGAACCTTCTCCGGGTCTTCGGTTGCATGTGCAAAGGTTGATACTCTTATGTGATGAGCCTGGAGCTTTGCCATCTTTCTCACCCCAAATTTGATTGAAAACATAGTTTAAAAGCTTTTAACTCTCAAAATACACGCTTGGCAAAACTAATTAGAAAAGAGGACAAAAAAGAAGGCCAAATACTTCACTTACCTCTTCCGTTGTGGGCCCTAATGCTTGGTCTAATCTTCTCGGCACCCTTACCCTTGTTGAGCAGACCTCTGCTCCTCTTTCCAGCGCTTGTAAGTCCTCTAAAGACCCTACCCTTGTGGGCTTTTCCAGCAATCCAGGCAATCTTTGGATCTGACTTGATGACTGGGTGGTGTGGATCAACTAGGATAACCTCAAACCACTTGTACATACCGTCCTCGCCAACCCAGTATGAGTTGAGAACCTCAAGGTTGGGGAACTTTCTCGCGGCCTTCTCCTCAGCAATCCACTGGAGGGACTTCTTTGGTGAGTACTTAACCTGACCCATCTTTGAGGGCTTTCTTCCGCCCTTCCACCTTGGCCTTTTCCTTCCGCCTTTTCTCACTCTAACTCTAACAAGAACATAACCTTGCTTTGCCTGGTAGCCTAAACTCCTGGCCCTGTCAAGTCTGGTTGGTCTCTCAATCCTAACAACGCTTGGCTCCCTTCTCCACTTAATCATCCTCTGCTTCAGGAGTTCTCCAACGTAGCTCTTTTTTGGGCTCTTCCAAGCTTCCCTAATGTATTTGTACATTCCCATTTTTTCCACCTCATCTTTCGCTGTTTGTGGTTCTCCGCAGAGCGGAACATCCCGCGGTTTCCACCGCCTAGTCGTGGTGAATAAAGGTTGTTGCTTTTTAAAAGTTGCGCCTCATTATTTAAAAAGCAAGCCGCAAATCTTGAGTGGGTGGTGAGAGTGAAAATACTTCATCAAGACCCCAAGGAGGGCAAAATCAAAGTCAAGGTGGAGACGCTTGATGATCTCTGGCATCTCTATCACATTATCGAGGAAGGAGATGTTGTTTACGCTAAGACCTTTAGAAAGCAGAGCCAGAGAAGTGATTCGCTGAGACCGGAAAAAGTTGAAACAATACCGGTGTTCCTAGGGGTCAAGGTTGAGAAGGTGAACCTCCACAGATTCGCAAACGCTCTAAGGGTAACGGGGCCTATAGTCTATACCTCCAGAGATGAAGTGCCTCTTGGCAAATACCACACGATAGCAGTTGAAGAGAACGACACGATAACAATACAGAAGGAGAAGTGGAAAAAGCACCATCTTGAGAGGTTAGAAGAAGCTGTCAAGGCATCTCAAAGGGCCAAGGTCATGATAGTTGTAATTGACGAGGGGGAAGCTGATATAGCCGTGGTTAGGGAGTATGGCGTCGACATCATAGCAAACGTGACTCACAACCTTGGAGGGAAGAGGTATAACGCTGACAGAGAGAGCGAGGAGAAAAAATTCTTCCACGACCTTGCCAAAACTATGAGCGAGATAATGGAAAGAGAAAATGTTGACAAGGCTATTGTTGCCGGTCCGGGATTTGCAAAGGAGAACTTCTACAAGTTCCTAAGTGAGAATTATCCTGATCTAGCTAAGAAAGTTGTTATAGAGGACACAAGCGTTACGGGAAGGACTGGCATCTATGAGGTAATCAGGAGAGGCACCGTTGATAGGGTTTATCACGAAAACAGGGTTGCAAAAGAAATTCAGCTTGTAGAAAGGGTTATTGAAGAGATATCCAAGAACGGGCTGGTTGCCTATGGCTTAAAAGAAGTCGAAGAGGCTGCAAATTACGGGGCTATAGAGACGCTTTTAGTCCTGGACGAACTGCTAAAGGGAGAGCACAAGGAAAAGATAGAGGAAATAATGGAGTTCGTGAGGGGCACAAGGGGAGAGGTAGTGATAGTAAGCTCGGAACACGAAGGTGGTGAAAAGCTCAAGGCCCTTGGTGGCATTGCCGCACTGCTGAGGTATAAGGTGAAGTGACTTTTTCTTTTTTCAAGCCTCGCCCTTCACGGCGGGAGGAGGTCAGTAGTACACCTCTGCATACGCATCTCTTTCAAACTCCGGGAACTCTTCTCTCCTGCCGTTTTTTATCAGCACTCTCTCCCTTTCTTCCGTGAACTGTCCAATGACAAAAGCCCCTACTCCGTTTGTTTGGAGCTTTTTGATTAATTCTCTCGTATTTTCTCTTGGTGAGATAATGATTAAAGTCCCTGTTGAAGAGACGGTTAGTGGGTTTACGCCGTAAAAGTTCACGACCTTCTCCACAAGCGGATGCATGTAGAGGTTCTCATAATAAACCTCAAACCCCACTCCGGAATTGTCTGCTATCTCATGTAAAGCCGTTAAGCCGCCTTCAGTTGCGTCGTGCATCCCCCTTGCAAACTCCCTTGCCAGAAGTGCATCTTTAACAACGCTCTCAAGCTTGTACATCTCTCTCAGAAAAGAGGTTTCTGACGGGGAGAGTACGCTCTTGAGCTCCTCGGCTTTAAACCACGCAGCTCCGACCGCAAATTCTATTGCAACTCCTTTTGTGATAACTATGTCATCTCCAGGCTTAGCGAGCGGGAGCTTCAGTTCATCTTTTCTCACGATCCCCACAGCAGTTGTTGTGGCCGTGAAGTCGTTAATGGTTTTATAAACACCAGTATGACCTCCCACTATGGAGGTTCCGTATTTTTTGCACTCCCCTCTAAGCTCGTCCATAATAGCCTTCAGCTCTTCCTCTTTGGTTCCCGGATGTAGAAGGAGGTCAACAATCAGCCATCTAGGCCTTGCTCCAAAAACAGCTACATCGCTTGAGGCAAAGTGGTACGTGAAAAATCCAAAGTGCTCCCTTGGAACTCCAAGAACCGGGTCTGTGGCAATCACAAGGTAGTTATCACCATCATATTCCAGAACAGCGGCATCAAAGCCCTCTTTTGGCCCAACAACAATTTTCTCATCGTCAATGGGGAGATCGGAGAGAATTATTTTTCTTAAAACTTCGTTTCTAATTTTTCCCAGAGGAAGCATTGGCAAACCTCCTTTTAATGTTTTCAAGGGCAGCTTCAGCCTCTTTCAGCACTTTTTCATTACACCCGTGACACATTACCATGAAAGAAGGCACAATAACGCTCATTCTTACCTTATGCTTCCTTGCGATTTTGCTTATTTCATAGTTCGCCTCATATGCCAAATCGAAGTACTCCTCCTTTATTATCTGCTCCTTGTCAATATACTGCAGAGGGCATCCTTCCCTCCACTGCCTCCTTCTTCCGTACTCATACATCCTAAAAACCTTTATATTTGCCTCTTTTGCGAGGGCTTCAACTTCTTCAGCCGTATAGTTTATTAGGGGTCTCAAAATTGGAATTCCAATCCTTGGAATGGTGCTGAGCCTGTGGTCCCCATCCCACTGATCCAGCAAAGCGCCTTTTATCTTGTCGTTCGCGTTGTCCCCCTTTGCAATGATGTCAAACCCATTTGCTCTTGCGAACCAGTAAGCGTTCTTAAGCATAACTTTCTTGCAGTGGATGCATATCGGCCCTTTTCTTCCGACGGAGTTTCTTAGAAGGCTTTCAGTTATATCAACGAGGTAGTGCTCTACCTCAAGAGAAGCCGTAAATTTAAGCATGTGTGGAAGGGGCTCTCTCCAGCTCCATCTGTGAATGAAGGTTATTGCAGAGATATTTAAGCCAGCGTTTTTGAGGAGGTAAAGTGCTAAACTGCTGTCCTTGCCTCCGCTAAACATAAGCAGAATTTTCTTTTCGTAGAGGCTTTCTCTGCTTGCGAAGTCCTTCAGGTCCTCTATTGCCCTGGACAGCACGGCAATCACCGGTTATGGCTTTGAAGCCACCACCCCTAGGGCTTCTTCGACTCTTCTAACTCCCTTGAACCCCACGCGTCTTAACCTTTCCATAACCCCTCTCTGGAAGTCTTTTCCCCGATACTTCTTGCCGGGATTTCCTACGTAGTGAAACAGCCTTCCTTTTGGCTTCAAGACCCTAAACAGCTCTGCATAAAATTCTTCGCTGTAGAGATGCCCGGCAAGTGAAAATCTCGGAGGGTCGTGTATCACGACGTCAAAGCTCTCATCGTTAAGCCTCTTTATCACATCAAACGCATCTCCCTGAATAAGCTGGATGTTCTGAGATGTAAAAACTTCCCTGCTCCATGGATTAAGCCGGGCGAGCTCGATTACATTTGGGTCTTTTTCGATCGTAATAACATAAGCTCCTCTTTTTGCGCTCTCTATTGCCGTGTACCCTAACCCCATGCAAGTATCTATAACAAACTCTCCTTCCTTTGGCTTTACAGTATCCACTTTACTCCGGGTGTCTTTTAGTGGATTGGTGTCCTTTGTCCTGTGCATTCTTATCCCGTTTATTTCTATGGTTGGAGGAATTGTTGGAACAAGCTTGTAAAAGCCATCGGTGGCAATAGCGGCTTTATACAAACGGCCTCCTCTCAAAAAGTAAACCGTGTTTTCATCCTTTGCTATCTTTTTTATGATGTCTTCCTCAACTTCACTTCCATCAGGGAAGACCACCTTATCCTCTTTAACTAGAACTGCATGCGATCTGTTCGTTTTCCTTAAATCGAGGTTTACTCTAACCTTTCTCCCAGAAAGTAGCATAATCCTGGCCTCTCTGAATGTTAGGAAGTAAATTTCTTCCATGCTCCTCACTCAAGAGAGAAAAGTATAAATGGGTTAAAAGATTTTGGTCATCCCACGACTCTTTCAAAAACCCTTTCAAAGTTTTTGAATGCTATTGCTTCAACTTCTCTTTTGCTGAAAGTCTCGTTTAGTCTCTTCAAAAGCTCTGGTATTTTACTTTCGTTCTCAAATCCCTTGACGCTTTTTTCACTCCATCCTTTGAGATAATAGACGAAGTCAAAGCCGAGTCCAACGTGTTCGTAGCCCGCTAAATCCGCTATGTATTCTATGTGGGCAACTAGTTTGTCCAGCGTTGGGTTTTCCTTATCTACAAAACTCGGGATTGCATTGACTCCTATAACTCCACCGCTCTCTGCTATGGCTTTTATTTGGTCGTCTTTGAGGTTTCTGGGATTCGGGCAAAGGGAGTAGGCGTTAGAGTGGGAGGCTATGATTGGGAAGGACGTTGTTTCAATAACGTCCCAGAAGCCCTGCTCGTTTAGATGGCTCACATCCACAACTATGCCGAGCTCTTCCGCTTTTCCAAGCACTTCTATGCCGAAGTTGGTTAGGCCTCCTTTTGTTCTCTCAAAAACACCGTCCCCTATGGCGTTTCTTAGACTCCACGTCAACGTTAGAACCCTTAAACCTAAGGCGTAGAAAACTTCAAGCAGGTCTAGGCTATCTTCTATCGGCTCTCCACCCTCCAGTCCAAGCCAGAGTGCCACTTTTCCATCCTTAATGACATTCCTCATGTCTTTTACGCTGGTTACAATCTCAAAGCTTGGGCTTTCAATAACGTCTTTGTGAAGGCTGTTCAATACCTCCAAGCCATACCTCAATGCCGTGGCTCTTTTTTCTGGTGTTGTCCAAATGGCCATTACCCTTGACTTTATTGTATCTCCAAAGAACCTCTCAAAGTTTCTCTCTAAGACTGCATTGTCGTTCTTTCTTTCCTCATAGATGTAGGTTGGCAAGTCAGAATGAGCATCGAATATCACGATTTTCACCCATAAGGTATCTGCTTTTAGTATTTCAGTATTTTCCTTAGTTCCGCTACTGTGGCGGCGCGGATATGAATGTCGGGTATCAGCTCAGCTATCTTGAAAGCACCTTCAATTTCTCCGCTTTTTAGCATTCCCATGGTTATTTCTGCCATAATTTCAGAGCGCAGCTCGACGTCTTCAATGGTCATAGAAAGCTTTAACGCTTCTTTAAACTGTTCGAGCTCGGTCAATAGTTTGATCACGTACAACAGATGTCGTTTGGATACCTGGAGTTCCTGAAGATATTTGAGAGCGGTTTCAACGATTTGAGCGTATCCAATGGTCTCGTTCTTTTTCATCCATAGTGCTACCTCTAAAAGGCCAATAAACACCGTCTCATCGTTAAATGTTCGTATAATTAGTTTAGTGGCATAAACATACTTACCCTCCGAGATGGCTTTTCTTATTTCGGGCAAACCAACTGTGGCGAGGGTTCTCGCCAGATCGATCTTTCTTTCAACAGTCGCGGCTTTGGTAGGCACGTGGAGCTTTTCAAACAAATCATGAGCTCTTCTGTAAAATTTGATGGCTTCCTCCGAGGGGAGTTCGTCCCCAACGCTCTCTATTATGCTTCCCAGCTCTATGAGGTACTCGGTCTTCTTTACATAATTTACCTTTAGGTTAACCACTATGTCAAAAACTTTCTCAAATAAGTCCAGCGAGAAATCAACAAGCCCGGAAATACCCATATAATACGCAATATTTGCCAGGGGATATATCCTGTCTTCAGATTTTTTTATTTTTTCAGCTTCTTTTATGGCTTTTTCGAACAGCCCCAGAGCGTATTCAGTATCTCCTATCTTGTAATATGCAGAGGCAATATTCGCGAGTGCTTTTGCTTTCTCTCCCTTGTCTTTAATTTTTTCAGAAAAATATTCCGCATCCTCCAAAAAACCATAAGCCATCTCCATGTCTTGTGGGTAAATTACCTTAGCCATAGCACTGAGAGCTAACACTTTATCTAGATTATCGTCTAGGTGGTTAACCAATTCCAAAGCTTCTTCATATCTTCCGTTCCTCACCAAAAACACAATATCATCAATTTCGACCATCATTATCAAAAAGTATATTGGGCAAACAACTTAATAAACATTCTCCCCTTCTTGGTATGGGGGTTTAAAAATGCTCACGCTGGCACTTTACAATTCATATGATCCTAAGAAGCTTCACGAAGCGCATCTGAGAGCCATCGCTAGAGCGGCTCCCATTTGTCATGCCTTTGATTTCCATCTGGCTCTCATAGGGTTCCCCTTTGAAAAAAAGAAACCGGCTGAAATAGCTGAGGAGATATCCCAAAATACAACAATTGGAGAGGGCGGAAAATACCTCATAGAGCTTGCAAGGGCAAACAAGTTTCATCTCATTGAGTTTCCAAGAGGGGGCTTTCCTCCCCAGTTCGGGCATGTCGTGGCAACTACACGGAAGCCCAACGAAGATAAGGAAATTTCCACCCACCAGATTGCAGAGAGAGCTCTTAAAGGGGAAAGCTTTATGCTAATTGTTGGCCTTGGAAGGCATGGACTGCCGAAGGAAATCTTTAAGTTGGCTAACTATCATTTAGACATCACTGATGGAAAGAGGATAAGTCTGGAAACGTGCACTGCCATAGGTTCAATACCAACGAAGATTAGAACAATCATGGAGGAGTTAAAATGGAGGAAAAGTTACTAAGTGGGTGGAAAGGAGATGTCGCATTCCTGCTTATCAGCATTATAGTTGTTTTTGCCATACACAATGGTCTGAAGATTGCCCTCCATACCGACTCACCGCTGGTTATTGTGATAAGCGGCTCGATGGAGCCAACATTTTATAGGGGAGATGTTGTTCTTCTCAAGGGAGTCCCTCCAAGTGAAATAAAGGTTGGAGACGTCGTAGTCTACAAGAGACCCTATACGAAGTATCCAATAATTCACAGGGTCAGGGATATAGTTGAGTACAATGGAAAAAGGTGCTTTGTGATTCAGGGGGACAACAACTGGATACATGACTTCTACCCCCTCAACGTAGATGATTTTCCGTATCTTAAAGATTACATCGGCTTGGCTGAAGGAAATGTCCTTCCGTGTGTCCCCCAGGAGGCTATTGAGGCAAAAGCACTGCTGGTCTTCCCAAAAATTGGGTATCCTCCACTAATCGTGAGAGAAAAGCTTGGACTGGGATGATGTGAAGGGTAGGTTGCTGAGGGGTGATGAACTAATCGGCCCCTGACCGGACGATTCCTCTTTGCTTTTTGCTCTTTTTTAGGCACACATTTTTAAGCTCCGGCAATCTTCATTCTTTGGTGATGTTGTTGAGGTTTATTCCCCTGATAGTTGCAAGACCAGAAGTGCAGATGGCCATAGATGAGGCAATAATGCGGGCAAGGATTGAAGGAAAAGTTGAAGACACCGTTAGACTTTACGTTTTCAAACCGAGCTCCATAACAATCGGCAGATTTCAAAGCGTTGAGCACGACGTCAATCTTGACAAGTGCAGGGAGCTTAACATCCCTGTAGTGAGAAGAATAACCGGCGGAGGAAGCGTTTTTCACGATCAGTACGGAGAGATAACCTACAGTGTAATCATAGGAGAAAACTTTCACGAGAGCTTGAGGAACATAGAAACGAGCTACAGGTTTCTAGCTGCTCCCCTCGTTAAAGCGCTTGAAGAATTGGGGATAAATAGTGGCTTTTCCGGGCTAAACGACATAGCAGCCAATGGCAAGAAAATCAGCGGGTCTGCGCAAACAAGAAGAAAGGGGATCATCCTGCAACACGGCACCTTCATGTATGCAACCAGGCTTGAAATTCTCGCCTCAGTGCTCAAAGCTTCTCAGAAAAAACTACAAGATAAGGGAGTTTCAAGTATCTGGGAGAGGGTAACAACACTGGAAAGAGAAGGAGTAAAGCTCAGCAGGGATGAGGCTTATGAGCTGTTGAAGGCAAAGTTCTTTGAAGAGTTCCCGCTTGAGGAGGGACAACTGACAGATTATGAACTCGAGATTGCGGAGAAGCTCATAGAAGAAAAATATGGCAACGAAAAGTGGAACTTCCAAAAGTGATGCTCAGCGATCACCTTTCCATCCTCATCTTTCGGTTCGCCCATCACTCATCATCGCATACTTTTCTTGGGACTTTTGTTTTTAAGAGTATGCACTACCTTTTTAAACTTCCTCTGGGAGTGGAATTAGGTGACCAAAATGGTGAGCCTAATTACAGCAATGGCTTTGATACTCGGTTTCTGGGGGGTTCTATACCTTGCATTTGGAAGGAAAGGAGAAGAGAAAGAAGAAGGGTTGCAGGTTGACCTTTTCATTGCAATATGGAGGACTAAAAGATTTGTTAACTTCATAGACAAAGTCGGAATAAAGTATAGAAAGTTCTGGAAAGGATACTCCACAGCAGGCATAATAGTCGGCTTTATAGGGATGGCCTATGTGTTCTACACCCTCTTCACTCTCGCCATGCAGAATCTCCGGACAAAAGCAGCTACCCCCGGAGTCCAGCTTGTTATACCCGGTGTTACAATCCCCCTGTGGTATGGGTTGATAGGGCTTATTGTGGTCATGTTTGTTCATGAGCTAAGTCACGGATTTGTAGCTAGGGCTGAGAATTTACCCCTGAAATCTGTGGGTCTCGTGCTTTTCTTCGTAATCCCGGGGGCGTTTGTTGAGCCGGATGAGGAAAAGCTAACAAAAGCCCCCTTGCTGAGCCGTCTAAGGGTTTATGCTGCGGGGTCTATGGGGAATATTGTAACCGCCCTTCTGGCCCTTTTGCTCTTAAGCTATGCTTTAAACCCTATATTGGAGCCGGCGGGAGTTGAGGTTTCCAAACTAGCTCCAGAAGGGCCTGCTAGGAGCTATCTCCAAGAGGGCGATATAATCGTGGGAATAAATGGTCAGCACATAGCAACGGTAGAGGAGTTCTTTGACATAATGAACAAAACAAAGGCCGGAGAAACGATAACAATTGAGGTACTACGCAAAGGAAAAAAGGAGATTCTAAACATTCCCTTAGGCTCTCATCCAGACAACCCGGAAAAGGGTTACCTCGGAGTCTACCCAGCGCAGCACATAACATCAAAGGTGGGCTTTAGCGGTATTGTGCTTCCACTGGCGTTTTCACTTTACTGGATCCACGTGCTAAACCTTGGTATAGGGCTGATGAATCTCTTCCCACTAGTTCCATTGGATGGAGGGAAAATGATTGATGATGTTCTAAAGGCTGTCCTCCCCTCAAAAGTTGCAAGAGCGATCACATACCTCTTCGTCGGGATTGGGCTATTTTTACTCGCTGTTAACCTCTTTCCAGCCTTGAGAGGTTTGCTGGGGTGATAGGATGATCCAAATAGCAATCGCAGGCTCAAGTGACAATGAACCTCTGCCACAGGCCATCAAAAAGACAAAGGAATTCATTGAAGAGCTTGCCAAACACAAAGATAGAGTCGTTTTACTTACCGGAGGAAGAGAAGGCATTATGGAGATAGCGAGCAGGGAATTTGCAAGGTTTGGAGGAATTGTTGTGGGAATCCTCCCGGAGAGGCAGGAGGGAAATGAGTTCAACACAATCAGAATAAAAACCGGAATGGACTTTGCAGAGAGAAGTGCGGTTATGATCAATTCAGCCGATGTTCTGGTAGTCCTTGGGGGAGGAGTCGGCACAATGGTGGAAGCATTAATTACATATAACTACTCAAAGCCAGTTATTGTGGTCACAGACACAGGCTATCCAAGCGACAGACTTGAGCTCCTTGCTCAAGATGGCTACTTTGACCACAAAAAACTCGTGAAAGTGCACTTTATAAAAGATGGAAAAGAGGCCGCCAGACTTGCGCTGAAGCTCGCTAAACGATGATTATCTTTCCGTTTTCTATTTTAAAGGTATACGTGGCAGGTTTAAAATTGGGTGAAGGTGCTTTCCTTACAATCATCTTCTCCTCCACTTCCCCTTCTTGCGAGCTGAAGTCGATCTGATACTGACTGTAAAGGGAGAGCCACGAGAGGTATCTGTTGGAAACCCTATCTCTGTTGAGGAGCATTATATTTATTGGCCTCTTCCTTTTCTCATGGAGTAGAGCATTTTCTTTTTCTGCCAGATTCTTTTGGAAGTTTCTGAGCTCTCTTTCTTCACCCAGCAGAAATGCAAATCCATCTGCAGTTAGCTGTATTCCTATTGGCCTCCGGTCTTTTATCCTTTCTTCCAGTAGCCTTCTGTAAAGAGTCACAAACTTTGGAAAATACGTTTCTGGATCCATGTCAGTGTAGTAGATATAGGGCTGATTGTATTTTATGCCATAAAACGACGCAAAAACATCAATTACTCCAAGATTGCCTTTTTCGCCTTCCTCGAAGATGTTAAAACTTACCCTTTTAAGCTCCATGTTCAGCATTGAAAGGGGAAGTACAGAATTAACTATTACTCCGAAGTCTCCCTCTTTTATTCTGTTTCTTATGATTTCAAATGCAAGCGCCCATCCTTGCGAGTAGGTATCATAGGTTATCAGAAGGATACTATCTTCGAGTAGCCCTCCTCCAAAAGCTTCATCAAGCTTTGGAATATTAGTTTTTATAACCTCCATTGTAACCACCATACAAATAACAATATGGATTTATTTATTTAAGCTTTTTTCATTTTTCAGTTTATACTGTAAGGGGAATGAGTAGTAGAAGGTTAGGTTTAGGATTTTGATGATGATATTTAACGAGAAATGAGTATTGTAAGGTTCATTCGTTATGTTAATGTTTTGGGAAATGAAGCTTGCGTTCATAGGATTTGATTTTATACTTTTTCCAAGTATCTTCATGAGAGAATACCGCTATTTTGCCCACCAAAATTCTTGGTTTTGGTAAATCATCTGCCGATGTAGTTGAATGGCTTCTGGAAACGATGTCTCTATTATTTTAGTACCATGAATTGCCTGACCAAAAACTTTATAAACTTTACATACATATGTAATATTAGACTTACATATGGAGAGGTGATTTAACATGAGGAAAAAAATTTGGGGTATCGCCCTATTGATGTTGGCTGCCTTAGGGTTCACCCTGGGAAGTGTAGTAGCATGGCAAGGAACTCCTGGAAAGAGCCCATATGCAGACCAAAACTCTGTAGCACCCATGCTCAACGGCACTTTAGCGACATATTACGCGGAACTCAGCCAGGAAGAGATAGACGGCCTGCTCTACATGGTTGAGGAGGAGAAGCTCGCAAGGGATGTCTATCTGACGCTCTACGAGCAGTGGAGCCTTCCGGTGTTCGGCAACATAGCGGAGAGCGAGGGGACGCACATGAACGCAGTGCTTAGCCTTATAGAGAAGTACAACCTGACCGCTCCGGACACGCTCGACCAGGTCGGAGTCTTCCAGAACGAGGAGCTTCAGGCCCTTTACGACCAGCTTGTTGAGATGGGAAGTGCAAGCCTGGAGGAGGCGCTTAAGGTCGGTGCACTGATAGAAGAGACCGACATAAAAGACCTCGAGGACTGGATAGTCCAGACCGACAACGAGGACATCAAGACCGTGTACACCAACCTCATGGCTGGCTCGGAGAACCACCTCAGGGCCTTTGTCGGCCAGCTAGAAAGGCTTGGTGTGGACTACACTGCCCAGGTGCTCCCCCAGGAGCAGGTTGATGAGATACTAAGCTCAGCCCCGACCCGCGGGATGGGTGGCATGGGAAGAGCCACAGAGAGAGCTGACAACGGACATGGCATGAGGAGCAGGACAGGCGACTGCAGCGGAAACGCAGGATCACAGGGCAGAACCGCTGATGGAGACGGGCTCGCCCAAGCCTTCAAACACGCCTGGGGCCAGATGAAGGGCTCCGGCAAAGGGACTAGGGGAGTCGGAGTGTCTCCATGATCTCCCTTTTCTTCTTGATGAGGAGGCGATTTATATGGAGCGGAACTTTTATACGGAGATAGACTGGAGAGTTAAATGTCTACCGAAGGTGATCACATGAAAGTTTCGGCTCTCGTAAGGGGTGTTATAGACCTTCTACTAGTGGTGACTTTCGTAGCAGAGCTCTTCACGGGCATCGGCCTCTACCTCGCACCTAGCGGGAGAATAGCCGAGACCATAGGCTGGACGTTTCTGGGATTTGATAAGGATACTCTCGATTTGATACACACGTACTTCGGCTTTGCGATGGCAGGGCTGGTTATGGTTCACCTTGTCATTGGGTTCAATAGCATGCTGGTAATGCTAAAATCTGGATTTAGGAAGTCCAAACTCAGGACTGTGGCTGCGGTTTTTGTCCCTTTACTCCTCCTCGTCGCAGGTTACCCGGTTTTCGCGTGGTACGGCGGAGAGGAGGACACATCCACCGTCGACGTTGAGTACACTTCCGAGATCACGGGGGACGTTTACATCACCGGCACCATGATGAAGTACTACATCGTCCGGCAGCTCGCCGATGAGTTCAACGTGGAAGTAACGGACCTTATTGAGAAGCTCAGCAAAAACGGAATAGAAGCCTCTCCCGATGATACCCTGGCCGAGATTGAGTACAATTATGGCCTGGACCATGAAGAGTTCAAGGCCATGTTGGAGGAAATTATAACCGAACTACGGGGTGAAAGTGAATGAAAAAGATAAGTTTTCTGCTCGTTGTCTTGGTACTCCTGGCAACAGTTGGAGCAGGATGTATAACGAGTACTGATGAGAGCACCACAGAGGGCTCCAGCACAAGAGGCCCTCCCGAAGATGGAGGTTATGGCGAGGGAGCGAGTGTAGACGTCTCCACGTACCCCGTTCAGGAACTGAGCCCGGACGAGATTGAAGCAATCCTCTACATGAGGGAAGAAGAGAAGCTCGCAAGGGACGTATACCTCGTACTCTACAACAAGACCGGCCTTTCGATATTCAACAACATAGCGAAGAGTGAACAGACTCACATGGATGCGGTGCTTGGCCTTATAGAGAAGTACAACCTGACCGACCCCCTTGAGGGGATGGGAATCGGGGAGTTTAACAGCACAGAGATGCAGGAGCTCTATGAAAGGCTTGTTGCCCAAGGGAGCGAAGGCGAAGTAGAGGCCCTTAAGGTGGGAGCGCTTATAGAAGAAATTGACATCAAAGACCTTGACGAGTGGCTCAAAAGAACAGATAATGAGGACATAAAAGCGGTATTTGGGAGTCTGAGGATGGGGAGTGAAAACCACCTGCGGGCATTCACAAGACTGCTCCGAGAGAACTATGGTGTTGTTTATACGCCGCAGGTATTGAGTGAAGAGGAATACGAAAGTATAGTGGACTGACCGGAAAGCTTTTATCTCTCCTTTTCCTACTTTCTTCAGGCCCAATCAGCGGTGTTGATCATGGTTCAGAGCATCGAGGAACTTGCAAAGATATGCGAGGCACTTTCTAATCCAGTTAGGATTAAGATACTTAAGTTACTTTGCCAAAAAGAGTGGTACGTTTACGAGCTTGCCAAAGAACTTGAAATATCAAGACAGCTCCTTTATCTCCATCTCAAAAAGCTTGAAAATGCCGGCCTCGTCGAGAGTGAACTTAGGCTTGAGCCGGATGATCCGAGGGCCAAGAAATACTACCGTGCAAGGCAGTTCAGACTTGTTATAGACAACGATGTGATTGTAAATCTGGAGGGATGAAAATGCCCTGGGGAGGAGTGTATATGTCAACTCCAAGCGGATGGATAAGCATAATCCTTGGCTTAATAATCCTCGTTGTTTTGGTGTTTGCTTTCTATCAGCTGAACAAAACTCTAAATGAGTTCAAGGTTGAGATTGAGAGACTCAAGAACGCTCTGGAAGAAACGCGGAAAAACACAGAAGAGGTAAAGAAAAAGCTGGAGGAGATTTAACCCTTCAACAGCTTTAACTCTTTTTCATTATTGTTCGTGTTCACGATCAGGTAAATTATTATCGGAACCATTATAATGGGGTCGCGACAAGCCTCTCAGAAAAGAGATAAGAGAATTCAAAGGAAAGGCTTTTTAAGGGATGTTCTTTCCCTTCACTGAGGCGAGGAAAATGAAATGCACGAAGTGTGGAAGAGAGGCAGTATATCATGCGAGATATGAAGGTAAGTTCTACTGTCACAAGCACTTCAATGAGATGGTTGAGAGCAAAGTAAAGCAGACTGTGAGAAAATATGGGCTAATCAAAAGAGGAGATAGAATAGCGGTGGGAGTGAGTGGGGGAAAGGACAGCGTTGTTCTTCTTCACATCCTCCACAAGCTCAGCCAGAAGTTTCCCTTTGAGATAATAGCCATAACCATAGACGAGGGAATAGAAGGATACAGACCGGAGAGCGTTGAAATAGCGAAGAAAAACGCAGAGATGCTTGGAATAGAGCACCGCATCTACTCCTTCAAGGAATACATGGGCTTTACCCTTGACGAGACAGTTAGTGTAATGGGGAGCTTTGAGAAAGGAGAGAGAGTTGGAGCATGTTCCTACTGTGGCGTTTGGAGGAGGTGGCTGCTGAACTATGCCGCTCAAGATGTCAACGCCGATAAGCTTGCCGTTGGCCACAATTTGGACGATGAAGTTCAGATGTTTCTTATGAACATAATGCGTGGAGATGTTGCCAGGTTGGGAAGAACGGGTCCCTATTATGAGGTTATTCACGAGGGACTGGTTCCGAGAATAAAGCCACTCAGAGAAGTTCCGGAAAAGGAGATAGTGCTTTATGCGATTGTGAACAACATTGAGGTGGACTTCAGCGAGTGTCCCTATGCGGTGGAGGCATTTAGGGCAGAAATCAGGGACTGGATAAACGAAATGGAAGAAAAGCACCCGGGAACCAAATACCAAATTTTAAGGAGCTACGATAAAATATTTCCCCTTTTGGCAAAGAGCTATGCTCACAGGGATCTCAATAAATGCAAAATCTGTGGACAGCCGACTACCGGAGAGATATGTAAAGCATGCACCTTTAAGCTCCAGGTGCAGGAAAAGGCAAGGGAAAAAGGCCTTACCTCTTTTTCCTGAAAGCCTCGCCCTTCAGGGCGGGGGAGTCTTTAGGGTCGAGTAAACTATCTATGGCACTTATCGCCCTGCAGCTTAATGTTCCTCTTCTGCCTTTCTCTTAAGCTCCTTGATTCTCTCCAGCCGGTATTCCTCAACAAGCTTTAAGAATTCTTGAACTTCCCTCTCTTTTTCTTCCTCTTCCCAGCGCTTCAGCTTTTCCTCTATTGCCTTTTCGAGCTCTTTTCTATCAACTATTGCAAAGTCGTCAACCCTCTTCACTTCGATTTCGCCCTCATAGAAAACAGGTATCTTCTTTTCTCTCAGCGTTTCATATACCGGATTAGGAAGTGTTCTTACGCTGATAAGCGCTTTTATCTTCTTCTCTGCGAGGTATTCAGCCATGCTCTTTCCAGCCCCCGAAGGATTAACAACATAGAGGACGTCTTCTTTTTTAATACCCGCAGAACGCTCCAGCTCCTCAATTTCTTTCCACGTCAGGTTTTCAATTACCTTTAGAGGGACGGCAGTACCCCTAAGTTCCAGAAGGTGCATTCTCTTTGCCAAAACCAGATCCTTGCTGAGCTTTTCTATTATTGATTTTGCTTCTCTAAGTTCTTTTTCAAGGTGGGCTATTCTTTTCTCTCTAATTTCCATCTCTTTCTCTCTGATGATCTTTTCCCTGATTTTCTCGTCATAGGTTGCCAATTTGTTCTCCAAGCTTTCTATAATTTTTCTCTGCTCTTCAATTACAGCCCTCAGCTCTTGATTTTCCCTCTCCAGCAACCTTATGGTGTTTTCGAGTTCCTGTATCTTTTCAACGTAGGGGGTAAGATCGACAGATGCTTCAACGGCTTCAGGGGGCCTTGTTTCCTCTTTGGTCTTTTCCTTTTCTTTTACTCTCAAAATGGCCTCTCCAAGGTTGTATCCTTGGATCACAAGAGCCTTTATTTCCTCCCCCTTCTTTGTGATGCCCATTTCTTTGAGTTTTGCTTCCACATGGTCAAGCTTTGGCTTCAAGCGGAGGTATGCTTTGTAAGCCGCAGCCAAAGCGTCTCTCTGGTGATCGTCCTCAACGCTTATTCCAAGGCTCTTTAAGAGCTCGTTCTTCTCTTCAACTTTTAGGCTCTCCCGTGGAACAAAGAGGATTGCCTTAAAAGAGCGAGAAATCTTCTCCACTAAGCCGGGGGCGGGATTTACGTCGGTGGCTATTATTATCGGGTGGCCGACCTCACTTATAAATCTCACAATATCGCTAACGGCCATATTCCTCTCGCTGTAAAGCGCTAAAATCTTGCCGTTCAAATCTAAAGCTGCTATCCCAACGGTAATGCCCGGATCAAGCCCCACAATAATGCTTTTTCTTTCTTTTATGACACTTTCACTTTTTAAGGGCACAAATTCGAAGGTCTTTCTCTCTACAGGGCGGATTCTTATTTCAACATCCCCACCTTTCATGGGCTTTATAAGGCCTGCAAGCTCCTCTCTGGAAGCATAGACCCTGAATTCTCCTCTCTCCAGACCCTGGTCTTTCTCTTTAATTTCAAGGTCAAAAGGTATGCTGGCCCGTTTGAGGGTCTCCTCAATTTCCCTGACTTTATTCTGGATTAGGTTGTGGACTCTCCTCCTATACCTGTCCTGACTCCATCCACCTTTTCCCTGGCTTCTTCCTCTCGAGACTTTTATAATGACCTCATCTTCAAAGGGGAGAACCTCGTACCCTACTCCTCTAGCGGCTAAAAGGGCACATGCTTTTGCTTCTTCGTAGGGGTTGAACTTGTCTCCTATTCTGATTCCGTGTTCCTTAGCCAGGCTCCACAGAGCTCTTTGCTCTCCAGGTCTGCCGGTTACCTGAACTATCTTTGTCCCCTGCGGAATCGCCATTATAAACTTCCTGAGGTACTCTCCAAGCTCGTGGATGTTGTCCATGGCAACAATATCGGGTTTTTTGGCCCTTATGAACTTCAAAAGCCTGTAAAATGTAAACTCACCATGCTTGATTATCTTTCCATTAAACCAGCTAACCACTGCAAAGCGCATTGGCTCTTCGCTGATTATATCAATACCTACGATCAGAATAGGCATCACCCTCACTTCACTTACGTTGCCTTATTGGGTAGACGGTTTAAAAGATTGTCCCCTCAAAATTTGGGAAAAAGCTTAAATATTCATCCATACACAACATTGTATAAGAGGTGGTCAAAAGTGATGCTCATATTGGATGCTTATTTTAAGAACTTTCCGGCTAGAAGAAAAGTTGCCGAGTTCCTTTTTGAAAATGGGTTAAGTGTAAGAAATGGAAAGATTTATTTGAGAAGTATTGAGGTTCCAATAAGCGAACTCTCACGTGTAGTTGGAGTAAACAGAAAAATAATCTACCACACCATAGAGTATATTGAAAACACATATCCCCTACGGATGATATTTGAGAGGCTTGACCCTCTTCCAAGCCTTATAAACGTGGCACCCATTATGGGATGGGAGGTTCTTGAGATAGAGCTTGAGAAAGATAAGCACTCCCGTGCCCTTTCGGAACTGCTCGGATACCTCTATGAAAACGGCGTCTCGGTAATGGAGATATTCAGCAGAAACCTTAGGCAAGAAGATGCTAGGGCATATATTGTCATAGATGGAACACTCCCCGTAGAGGTTTTCATGAAGATAAAAGACATTCCGGGGTTTAGAAGGCTTGTCATCCATACTCCCGAAAAGAGCAAAGAAAAAGTCGTGTGTAGTTACTGCAAGGTCAATTACTGTCCCAAAAAAGTTGTTATCGAGGGAGTAAACTACAAAAGTTAACCCACGACTCTAAATCCCTTCTCTCCCTTTGGTTCCTCCCACTCTACCTCTATTCTTGTAACCCTCGCCAAGGGTGGCCCCTGATGGGCCCATCCTATCAGTGCTTCGACTCTTTCTCTTTCTCCTTCAACCACGGCCTCGACGCTTCCATCCGGGAGATTCCTAACCCACCCGCTGACACCAAGTTTTTTTGCTTCCCTCTGCATGCTCCACCTAAACCCGACTCCCTGTACTCTTCCGTATATCCTTAGATGTGCTCTTACTATTTCCATCAGCTCCCCCCATTAAAAATAACCCCCATAAAATTTAAGTTTATCTTTGCTAACTCTTTTTGGTGGGGAGAGTGAGCGAGATGATTCTCGTATACACAACATTTCCTGATTGGGAAAGTGCTGAGAGAGTAACAAAAGAGCTGCTGGAGAGAAAGCTAGTCGCCTGTGCCAATTTGAGAGAGCACAAAGCTTTCTACTGGTGGCAGGGCAGGATTGAAGAGGACACAGAAGTTGGAGCAATACTAAAGACAAAAGTTGACCTCTGGAGTGAGCTCAAAGAGACCTTAAAAGAACTGCATCCGTATTCCGTGCCGGCGATAATAAGGATAGATGTGGATCACGTTAATAAAGAATACCTGGACTGGCTCTTAGAGGTAACAAAATGATCAGGAAAGTAAAGCCGCAGATAAGAGTTATTGGCTTCGATGACGGCACTTTTTCTTTTAAATCTAAGCTCAGAAAAGGCCGCACTATTTTAGTTGGCGTTGTCATGAAGGGTTCCCAAGATGTTGTGGGAGTAGTCACAAGGTGGATTGAAATCGATGGCAAAGATTCAACCGAAAAAATGATTGACGCGATAAATAACTCCCGATTCAAAGATTTAAGGGTTATAATGCTCAAGGGAATAACGTATGCGGGGTTTAACGTCGTTGACGTGGAAAGATTAAGCAAAGAAACCGGATTGCCCGTGATAACGGTGATAAGGAAAAAACCTGATTTAAAGGCTATGGAAGATGCCCTGAGAAAGCACTTTGCAGATGCCGATGAGAGGATTGCTCTTCTTAGAAAAGCCGGAGAAATAAGGGAGCTGATCCCGGGAAAAGTATTTTATCAGGCTTACGGGCTCCCCCCACAGCAGGCAGAGGAGATAATAAATCTAACCCAGAAAAGCTCCCTCATACCTGAACCTTTGAGATTGGCCCACATGATAGCTTCTGCCGTGATTACTGGAGAGTCCAAGAGGGAATAGGCTTGAGCTGAATCTCTGTTCTAAATAGGCAAGTCCCAAGCTTTTATCGCAGATGCTACCAAACCTTTATATAGGCATCACTGAATATTATTAAATGGCGGCGGACTAGGCCGGGGGGTTCGGCGTCCCCTGTAACCCGAAACCGTCGATATGCGGGGGCCGAAGCCCGAGGGGCGGTTCCTAAATCCAGCGGCGGAAGCCGAGAGGAGCCATGAGCCCCTGTCCCACGGGGCCGGCGGTGGGGGAGGTGGAGCTGAAGGGCTCCACCAACCCCCTTTGCCCGCCGAACCCCGCAAGGCCCGGAAGGGAGCAGCGGTAGGCGGGACGTTCGGCGCTCGTGGGGTAGCGGGGGCGAGCAAGTCTCGGTGGAAGCCGCTGGAGGAGGGTTCCCACCCTCGGGCGCGTCCGCCGCCGTAAAAATTCTAACCAAATCAAAACAATTTTCTTTTGATGCTTGCTCCTCCCCCAGAAATCAAAAATTCAAAAACTACTCTTAGCTGTTGCACTTGTTGATGCTCTATTTGGGCAACTTAATTGACGTATTCACCATTTTTGCTCTACTTCACAGCGTTGTGTTCTTTGAGTCTCTGATTGTAATAGTTTTTCTTTGGAAAAGTTCATAACCCCAAGGGCTTATCAGGTAACGGTGGGAATGCATGAGAAGGGCGGTTGTTTTATTTAGCGGTGGTTTAGATTCAACAGCTTGCTTATACTGGGCAAAGAAAAATTACGATGAAATTATCATGCTAACCATAAACTACGGTAGCAATGAGGAGAAGGTAACCAATAAGGTAGCGGAGTTTTTTTCAAAGGAGCTCAACGTTCCACTCAGGATTGTCAGACTCGACTTTTTAGAAGAGTTTTCCAAGCTTAGAGGGACTACATTAGTTGGGGGAGAAACTCCGAAAGTCACTGCAAAGGATTTAGAGAGCACAGAAGTTGCTAAAGAGACAGCAAAGAGCGTCTGGGTCCCAGCAAGGAATTTGGTGTTAATATCTGTTGCCGCTTCGCTTTTGGACGCCCTTGGGGGAGGAGACATTGTGGTAGGCTTCAACGCAGAGGAAGGAGCGACGTTTCCCGACAATACACCGGAATTCGTTGAGAGAATGAACGAGATGCTGAAATATGGGACCATGGCGGAAGTAAGAGTAGTTGCCCCTCTCATAAACCTCGACAAAAAGGGCATAGCAAAACTGCTGAAAGAGCTTGGTGCAAAGTACGAGTATTCCAATTCGTGCTACATGCCTCAGGGTTTCACAGAAGACGGAAAGCCCATTCACTGTGGCGAATGTGAGAGCTGTGTTCGGAGGCACAGGGGACTTATTGAATCCATTGGGGAAGACAGAACCATCTATAAAGTTAAGCCCAAAGTATAACTTAAAACTTATACCTGCGAAAGTTAAAAGTGGAGGTTCAGAACTCCACCCTCTTTTTCACGATTTCTTCCGGCTTGATCACGCTTATTCCGGTCTCTTTTCCAAGAACCTCGACCCAGATGTACCAGTCGGGGGTTGTAAGGTCCACTTTAGCCTTTAGCTCTTCTTTTATTTTTGCTCCGAGCTCTATTTCTATCTCTTTCCCTGATGAGATCCAGCTTCCCCTTCTCTTGCATCTAACTGCAAAACTGTCCCCCTCTTTGATGTATTCCTTTGCAAGCCGAAAAGCCTCTTCAAGGATTTTCTCCTTTTTACTCTCCACGAACTTATCTATGGGGATTACCTTGAAGATAGCCGTCGTGTCGAATTCTCTGATTCTCTCAAGGGCTTCCTCTTTGCTCAAGGGAGTTCTAGCTATCAGCACTCCTCTCCACTTTGTTCTTCTTACTCTTGCCGCTCCAAGTGCCCATTCTAGTTCAAGGGCAGCATCTCCTTCTCTTCCACCGGGTACGGTTACAAGTAGCGTTGCCATTTTCTTCACCCCTATGGACAAACTTATATATTCCCCCGCCTAAAACCTAAACTTGGTGGGTAAAATGGAAAGGCAGAGCACACTTAAAGTTTATTCCCCTCCATCTTATGAAGTCTACGGTCTAGCGAAAAATCCCTTTGAACAGCTGGCAAGTGAGGGCATAGAGGATGTGGAAAGCATCCACGTTTATCAAGAGGTGGATATGCGTCTCTCGATGATAATCTCAGAAGTAGTTGGGAATAAGAGCTCAATAGCATTTTCTTTGGTTGGCCCGTTTGGAATGGGAAAAACACAGAGGCTTAAAAGTATATACAAAGCAATATTACAACAAGGGGGAAAACCAATCTACGTTAAAGTTGACACAAACGACATTTTGAAGCTCACGAGAGACATTTTTAACGGACTGAAGCCTCCCAAAACAAGAACCAACATCTTTTTTGAGAACCTTTCAAAGAAAATTGGCTTTGTAGATAGGCTCGAAAAAATGCTCTCCTCAACCAAAGAATATAAGTCAAGAGATATTGCAGAGATGCTCACAAAGGAGCTCAGCAGGTATTCCTATTCTGCCCTCCTTTTGGATGAGCTGGAGAACATGCAAAGTGCCAGTGAGGAAGATAAGATTCTGTTCTTTGAGATGCTCAGGCATTTTATAAGCAACATGCCTCCTGGCTGTATCTTTGGTTTTGTATGCATACCGGAGACATATGAGGAATACACCAAACTTTTCCCGGCATTCTTTATGAGGCTCCACTATGAGTTCAAGCTCAGACCCATGAGCTTGGAAGAGACATTTGAGCTTGTCAAGAAGAGGCTCAACAAGGTTAGAATAAGGGACACGGACGACCCCATATACCCGTTTACGGAAGAGGCTATAAGGCTAATCCACGAGCTTGCAAAGGGCAACCCAAGGCAGATTCTAAGACTTTTGCACTATGTTTTAAGCGAGGCCAGCAAGCACAAGTTCGATCCGATAGATGATTACGTAGTCACAACGATTCTGGAAGAACCCAAGAGCCTGGAGGAGTACCTAACAAGAATTCCCAAGGACTACAGAGACCTTGTGGAAGTAATAGTTCACAAGTTCAACGGTGGGCCTGTGAGCTATATCCAGGTTGCAAAAGAAGTCAAAAAGCCAGGGGCTCAGGTGTATGAACACCTTGAAGAGCTCATACGGCTTGGATTCCTGGTGGGCGATCCAAAGGGCAACTACAAGGTGCCTGATTACGTTAGAAAGTTTTTAGAAGAGCAGAAGGGTGGTGAGGAGTGAACTACGAAGGGCACGTGCTCAGCGGCATCTTGAGCTATCCCCTCGTTATCCTTCTTGCATCCTTTTTGAAATACTATTCAAATCTCCCCTTAGAGCTGACGACAATCTCTATGATAATAGGTTATGGGGTCTATGTTTTGGGCTCTGACCTACCTGACCTTGACCACCCAGGGGCCCTTATACACAGGGGAGCTAAAGCGATAGTGGCTGTAATGGTCGGCAGTGCGGTTTTTGTTAAAGGCGGAACTTTTCTATCGTTTGGAGACGAAATACTGGATTTAACCGTTAGATGGCTTGTAGCGGGGTTATTTGCCTTTGGGTCGTGGTATGCATTCTCAGCCATGATGCCCAGGCACAGGGGAGTTGTCCATTCCCTAGCCTTTGCACTTCTCTATGGAGCTCTGGTTTTTGCAGCCTTTGGGTATGGTCTTGGGTTTAATTTTGGAGAGGCACTGTTTATTGGGTTTGCCGCATTTTGGGGGTACTTCCTCCATCTGATAGTTGACCGTGAGGTGAAGGTAATTTAGTTCCCAAATCTGTCCCATAATGTTTTTAAGTATTCAACCAAAAGTTATAAACCGGAGGTGTGGGACATGTTTAGCTTGGGTGGACTTTCACAAGCTGTTGATGAGAAGAAAACATGGGATGTTCTGATAATAGGAGCTGGCCCAGCAGGTTTTACCGCAGCAATATATGCTGCACGCTATGGACTGGAGACTCTTATCATCTCAAAGGACATAGGTGGAAACGTTGCCCTTACCGACCTCATTGAGAACTACCCCGGATTCCCCGAGGGGATAAGAGGTGCAGAGCTTGCCAGCAGAATGCACGAGCAGGTAAAGAAGCTTGGGGTACCAATAGTTTTTGATGAAGTTGAAAGAATAGACCCCGCCGAGTGTGCATACTACGAAGGCCCGTGCAAGTTCCAGGTAAAGACAAAGAACGGCAAAGTTTACACTGCCAGAACAGTCATAATAGCCGTTGGAGCAGAGCCGAGAAAGCTTAGAGTTCCAGGCGAGGATAAGTTCTACGGAAGAGGAGTTAGCTACTGCGCAACCTGTGACGGCCCTCTCTTCAAGGGCAAAGATGTGATAGTGGTAGGAGGGGGCAACACGGCACTGCAGGAAGCTCTATACCTAAAAGAAATAGGCGTCAACGTTACCCTCGTCCACAGGAGAGACCAGTTTAGAGCGGACAAAATACTTCAGGACAGATTCAAGAAAGCTGGAATACCAGCACTCTTAAACACAGTTGTCGTTGAGATAAAGGGCGACCAGAAGGTCGAAAGCGTAGTGCTGAAGAACGTGAAGACCGGCGAAGTGTTCGAGAAGAAGGTCGATGGTGTGTTTGTCTTCATAGGCTACGAGCCCAAGACGGATTTTGTTAAGCACCTCGGCATTACCGATGAGCAGGGCTACATTCCTGTCGATATGTACATGAGAACAAAAATAAAGGGGATCTTTGCAGCGGGGGACATAACAAACGTCTTCAAGCAGATTGCGGTGGCCGTTGGGCAGGGAGCTATAGCTGCCAATTCCGCAAAGGAGCTTTTAGAAGAGTGGAAAACCAACGTAAATGAGGAATGATTTTTTCACCAAGTCCTTTTTTACAAACTTTTTTGGCATTTTTGTTGCATAACTAAGGATTAATTCCTGTTGTTTTCGAAACTTTTTCGGACAAAAAAGGATTCTAATGAGCATAAAATTATATAGGTGTAAAATATTCTATACATTGGTGAGCAAATATGGTGAAGGGACCCCAGGTTAAGGAAATTCCCGGGCCAAAAGCCAAGGAAATAATAGAGAAGCACCACAAATATATGGCAACCACAACAAACGACCCAAATGAATACTTCTTGGTTATAGAGAGAGCGGAAGGCAACTACTGGATTGATGTCGATGGAAATAGGGTTCTTGACTTCTCCTCAGGTATTGGAGTACTCAACGCCGGTCTTAGAAACCCGAGGGTTGTTGAGGCTTTGAAAGAACAGCTCGACAAATTAATCCACGGTGCTGGAACTGATTATTACAACCCCTATCAGGTGGCTCTTGCCGAAAAGCTTGACAGCATTGCTCCGGGCGACTTTGAGAAGAAGACCTTCCTTTCAAACAGCGGTACAGAAGCTAATGAAGCAGCCCTAAAGATAGCAAAGTGGTCAACCCAGAGAAAGCTCTTCATAGCCTTCATCGGAGCATTCCACGGCAGAACACATGGAACAATGAGCTTAACGGCAAGCAAGCCAGTCCACAGGTCAAGGATGTTCCCAACAATGCCGGGTGTTGAGCACGTTCCCTACCCCAACCCCTACAGAAACCCGTGGCACATTGATGGTTATGAGGAACCAGATGAACTAGTGAATAGGGTAATTGAATATATTGAAGATTACCTCTTTGACCACTATGTTCCACCAGAGGAAGTTGCGGCTTTCGTAGCGGAGCCAATTCAGGGTGAAGGAGGCTACATAGTGCCACCAAAGAACTTCTTCAAGGAGCTCAAGAAAGTTGCGGACAAGCACGGCATACTAATCATAGACGACGAAGTTCAGATGGGAATGGGAAGAACGGGTAAGATGTTCGCAATCGAGCACTTTGGAATTGCCCCGGACATCATAAGCCTCGCAAAAGCCCTCGGTGGTGGAGTGCCAATTGGAGCGACAATCTTTAGGAAGGATCTGGACTTTGGTGTCCCCGGAGTACACAGCAACACTTATGGCGGAAACGCATTGGCATGTGTGGCGGCATTAACGGTAATTGACGAGCTCGAAAATGGCTTGCTTGAAAACGCTAAAAAGCTTGAGCCACTGTTCAAAGAGAGGCTCCAGGAGATGTATGATAAATATGAAATCATCGGTGACGTCAGAGGGCTTGGCCTTGCGTGGGCTATTGAATTCGTAAAGGACAGAAAGACCAAAGAGTACGCAAGCAAGGAGAGAAACCAGGTTGTAGTTGAAGCTCTCAAGAGAGGTCTCGCAACCCTTGGCTGTGGAAAGAGTGCTTTGAGATTAATCCCACCGCTGACAATAGACGAGGAAGAGGCCAAGATTGGTCTGGACATTCTCGAAGAGGCTATAAAAACTGTTGTTGGTTGATTTTACTCCCTCTATTTTTCTCTTCTGCTTGACTCCTCTGCAGATGTTGAAGGTAAGGTTTTTAAGCACCAATTTCAAGTTTTAACTTGAAAAACTAACTAAAGTGGAGGGATGATAATGACCATGGAAGCACTCGCTCCATATGGTAAGTGGGTTTTAATAGTCGTCACTGTGCTTTACTTTGGCTACCTCTTCGTGCTCAAGAAGAAAGTTTTCGAAGCTGCGGTAGGTGTTGCTTTATCGGGCATAATGGCGGCTTTGGTAGCAGTAGTAACGATGATTATTCAGGTGCCCACACCCTTAACGAAGGGATATATCAACGTTGGAGACAGCATGGTAATGCTCGTGGCAGTCCTCTTTGGCCCTACAATAGGAGCATTTGCTGGCGGGTTTGGTTCTGCACTTGCAGATGTGATTACCGGTTACGCGCACTGGGCACCGTTCACTTTAGTTATAAAAGGAGTAGAGGGATTCGTTATTGGATACATAACGTCAAAGAAGGACGATTTCACAACAATTCTCCTAGCCACAATTCTCGGTGGAGTTCTAATGGTTCTGGGATACTTTTTAGTTGAGGTGTATTTTTATGGAGTGGGATACGCTTTAACATCCGTTCCCGGAAATACCCTTCAGGCAGTTACCGGAATTATTGTGGGCGGTGGAGTAGGACATATAATAAAAAGAAGAGTCAAAGACATGCTTGTATCGCTTCAAATCTAGAGTTTTCCAATTTCCCCTTCTTTCAATTTTCCGTGAAGTACTCACTGGGCTTTCTGTCTGGCTTCTTCCACGATTTTCACGCCGCTTGACGTGCCTATTCTATTTGCCCCTGCTTCTATCATTGCCAGGGCCTGTTCGTAGGTTCTTATGCCGCCAGCAGCTTTTACTCCAAGCTTATCCCCTACAATCCTGCGCATTAGCCTTACGTCTTCGACGGTTGCTCCTCCCGTTCCAAATCCCGTTGAAGTTTTGACAAAATCCGCCCCGGCTTCCATGGCGAGCTTACAGGCTATCTCTTTTTCTTCGTCGGTGAGGTAGCAAGTTTCAATTATAACCTTCACTACAGCCCCTTTCTCATGGGCAACCTTTACAACCTCTGCTATGTCGTTTTTAACGTACTCATAATCTTTATCCTTCAGCGCTCCGATGTTGATGACCATATCAAGTTCATCCGCACCATCTTCGAGGGCTTTCTTTGCCTCAAAGACCTTTACCTCCGTGGGAGTGGCTCCAAGGGGAAAACCAATTACGCTCGCAACCTTGATATCTGTACCTTTTAGCTGTTCTTTTGCGAGCTTTACCCTGTATGGGTTGACACAAACTGCATAAAAGCCGTATTTCTTCGCCTCTTCGCAGAGCTTTATTATGTCCTCTTTGGTGGCGTAGGGCTTCAGGTTTGTGTGGTCTATATACTTCGCAATGTCCATACTTCTCACCTCACCGTTAGTTTGGCAGTGTTGTATTTTAGGGTTTCCACCCAAAAGGCTTTAAAATTAGCCCCCCAGTATCTTTCGGGATGTGAGATGGAAGAGTATATCATAACTTTTGGAGCCTTTGTCCTGGGACTGATTATGCTGATAAAAGGGAGCGACCTTTTTGTTGAGGCCGCCACAAGAGTCGCAAAAGGCTTTGGAGTCAGCGAGTTCATAATTGCCCTAGTGCTGGCCAGCGTTGCCACAACTCTGCCAGAGGTCACGACTTCTGCGATAGCTGCGTATCAAGGCTTCAGCGACATATCCCTCGGAAACGCTATAGGGAGTGCCCTGGCAAACATAGCTCTGATCCTAGGGGTGTCTGCCCTAATTATGCCCCTTGACGTGGATGAAATCGCCTGGAAGAATGCTCTTTTTATGATCGCCGTCACGCTCTACGCGTGGATTTTGATGAGAGATCTGGTGATTTCCAGAGCTGAAGGGTTTAGTTTGATTCTGATATATGTGGGATTTCTCTACTACCTCTACAAGAAGCACGTGACGCTGGAAGAAGTCCAAGAAGGCAGGGGAAGCCCCAAGAAAGATGTGCTGATTTTGTTTGCGAGCGGGCTTGTTGTTGTCCTGGGAGCGAGGCTTGTTGTTAACAGTGCCGTAAAAATCGCCACGGCCCTTGGGATTCCTGAAGTGGTTATAGGACTTACACTTGTTTCAATTGGAACCTCCCTCCCGGAGATGGCAAACTCATTAACCGCAACGCTGAAAAAAATCCACAACATAAGTGTTGGCAACGTTGTAGGAGCCAATATACTCGACATCCTCATGGTAATCGGCATCGCTGCTTTAATACGGCCGATAAAGGTGGATTACAGCATCTACTCATTTACAATGCCTCTGACGTTGCTCGTAATGGCAGTGCTCGCGATTTCTTTAAAGCTGAACAACAGAGTTGGGAGAAAAACAAGCGCAGTCCTCTTGGCACTCTATGCTTATTTCCTCTATGTTCAGTTCACATAACGCAGCATTCGTAAATAATCTCAACTTCCCTTATCTTTTTTGCCCATTCGATAACTTTTCTTGGAGGGTTTGTTATTCTGTCGATTCCCTCTGCTATGGCACCTCTATCAAACTCCAGCCTCCATTTCCCCATAGGCCTCATGCATCCAACGCTGAGCTCCCCATCAAATCTTTCTCGGGCGTATCTAATAACCTTTAGACTCTCCTCCACGGAGGGGGCCTTTACATTCTCCATTTCTGTCCCTCTCGTGGGAATAAGCACGTCGAGAACCAGGACGTCAATCGGGTACTCGACAAGCATGTCAATAGCCCTGTACTCCCACCAGACCTTTCCAAAGTCCAGCCCTATGGTTATGTGCGGTGCAACCCTGATCCCGTTTGACGTTAGGAGCTCCATTATCGCAAGGTAATCTTTGACACCCTTTTCTATCTTATACACCCTCCTAATGACGTCATCGTCCCCAACAAAATCAAGGGAGACTACATCAACGTGCTTTATCCACTCCAGGTCCTTCTCCTCTATAAACCCTATATGGGCATTGAGCTTTAGCTCCGTTTCTTTCTTTATCCGTTCTATCTCCGAAGAATAACGGTCGAGGGGTACTTTCAGCCTCGAGTCCATCCCACCGCTTAGAAGACAGCCTTTGTATCCCTCTTTCTCAAGGGATTTGCAGTATTCAACGAGGCTCTGCTTTGTTACCTTTTTCATCCCCTCGAGATAGTGCTTCCCGCAGTGGGCACAGTTCAGGGTGCAATAGTTTCCAGTAAGGGAAATAGATGGAAAAGAAATACCTGGTATGTAGACCTTGAGCTTTTTCAAAGCCATCACTCCTCATCAACGCTTGCATCTATTCTCTCTACGTCTTCGATAATGTCCTCCTCTTCTTCTTCGAGAAGGAACTGCTCCTCAAGCTTCTCTTCAAGACTGATCTTTTTCTTTTCTTTCATGGTCAGCTTCTCCGCCTCAGCCACCATATTTAAAAGCACCGCTGCAAGCCTGGCGGCTGTCTCCGTCCTCATTGAAGCCTTTGCCTCAACATCTTCGTTGTGGATTATCATGCTTATGTTTGCCGGTCTGAAGGTTCCATGCTGGTCTATGTATGCACCCCACAGGCTTAGGGCAATGTACTTATCCTTACTCCCCATGTAAATTCTTATTGTGTATCTCGGCTTATTTGCCATTAAACTCCACCGATTGTTGCTTGTCTATTAACAATAAAAGTCTTTTGAAAAAAGGTTTAAAAGCCTCAGGTGAAGTGTATAACACCCAATGAAGAGTTCAGCCTTACCTGAGTCGTGATGATGGAGTGACGGACTGAGGGTTGTAACCTATGGAAGAGGTTTACAGGCCTTTAATAGCGAGCATCCTTGGAAACGTTCTTTTGGCTATTCTGAAGGTTTTTGTTGGGTTCCTATACTCCAGTTTGGCTTTGATTTCCGATGGTATACACTCTCTCTCGGATGTTGTGACAAGCATAGTGGGCTACTTCGGGGTTAAGATCGCATCAAAGCCTGCCGATAAAACCCATCCCTTCGGCCATTCCAGATTTGAATCCCTGTTTGCCTTTTTTATAGGCATATTGCTCTTTCTGGTTGCTTATGAAATAGCCAGAGATGCCCTGAAAAGAATCTTCAGCGGGCATGTTATTGAAGTGAACTCAGTCATGCTTGCCGTTGTTGTGATTTCTATTGTCTCAAAGGAAGCAATGACACAGTACGCCCTTAGAGTGG
>Ga0208430_10019_pt1 | contig 82808 bp, 67 predicted proteins | sample Wag42014_10_12_FD_187329 | JGI IMG/M metagenome (GOLD analysis project Ga0208430, IMG submission 187329) | Deep subsurface shale carbon reservoir microbial communities from Ohio, USA - Utica-2 Time Series 2014_10_12 (SPAdes) (version 2) ...
CTTCTAATTCTAATTTAATGGGAATTGACATAGGGCTTCGCCAATTAGCGGTTGCCAGTGTTAAAAATCCTCGAGGCAAAGAAATTAATCGCCAATTCCACAATGGTAAACAGGCAGGTTTTATCCGCAAAAAGTATCGTATGTTAAGGAGAAAACTGGGTCAATCTAAAAAAGTTAAAGCTATTAAAAAAATTAATGACAAAGAGCAGAGATGGATGACTGATTTAAACCATAAAATTAGTCGCCAGCTTATTAATCTTGCTGTGCAGGAGCAAGTTGGTACTATAATTATGGAAAATCTAGAAAATATCCGGAATACTGCTAGAAGTCTTAATAGAGCAGATAGAAATATTCACAGCTGGACTTTCTATCAACTACAACAATTTATTAAATATAAGGCTGAATTAGCTGGGATTAAGGTGAAATATATAAATCCAAAGTATACTTCCCAGAGTTGTTCTAGATGTGCTAAGGTTAAAAAATCTAACCGCAAAGCTAACTTATACTCTTGCGAGTGTGGTAATCATATCCACTCTGATTTAAATGCAAGTCGTAATATAGCCAATAAATATTTAGAGCAACAACCTGCTTAGATGTTAATAGTCTAAGTGCCTGAGTGCCTATATTAGCATAATGCTAGGATTATACTATTGAAATGTATAGTCGGCTATCTCAGGAGGGCTGATGGCACAGCCTCGAGTCGAAGTCGAATTGGGCTACTAGAAATAGACTGCCTTCTAATCATTCGACAACCTCGCAAGTTCTTTTAAGGAATCCTCGTTCGTGACGATAGGAACGGGCGGGGAGGATGTCAAGCTCTTCTTCCATCATCTCATTAGGGGTATGCCCCTTTAAAACCCAGAGGCGGGTATTATTATGAAATTCATTCATTTCCTGAAAGAAATCCTGTGCCTGATCAAAAACATCAAATTCTAATCTGTCTGCTAATTCCTGAATAATCTCTATTGTCTTCCTGTCATTTTTTATATCCAGCATCATTGTCCAGGTTATATCATCAACCTCATCTTCTATTAGCGAAAAATCATTATAAAGTTTCTTTATAAATTTTTGTTGAATTAAATTTAATTTCTCCTGGTCATGTTCTCCTGCATAAAGTATATCCCTTTTTGTAGGGTGATAATAGTCAATTTGAGGCCTCATTTTTATTTCTCTAATCATTTCTTCCGGATTAAAAACCCCTGAATAGAGATAATAATGTTCATAGTATTCAATATCAAAAGTATTTAGGGACGCTTCATTTATTATTTTCAAAAAATGATGAAATTTTGCTGCCTCAGTTTCAACCTCAAAATAGAAATCATAAAATTCTATTAACTGCATAATTGAGAGGGCTCCATAATAAGCCAGGAGTCCCCAGGCAAATTGAAGCAGCCTATCATTATTTTTTATCTGATCTTGAAACCCTGAATCAGTTATAATCTTTGCAATCTCTGCTGACAGACCAGCTGGTATTCTCACAGATTTTTCAGTTTCTGTGTCGTTAATACCAATAATTCCATGTCCCTGAAAATTATTTAAGGCTGGAGCTAAGATATCTTTAGGTGTTATTGTAATCCAATCTTTCTGCTGCTGTTCTTTAATTAGTTTCTTTAAAAAGCCAACCTCTTTTGAACTCTGATATGACAGCCATTCTCTCAAACTTTCTTTTATTTTTTGATCCAGAACATCCACTAATTCAGCTTTATTTAACTGACTGATTCCACTGAAGTTCCAGTACTGCCTGATTTCTGTTAAGTCACTTTTAGTATATGAAGCTAAAAATTCTTTATAATTTTGATTCATTTATCTGGCTCCTTAATGCTGCAATTTTTAAGATAAGTATAGCCTAAAAATATTTAAGCTATCAATTTCTCAGCAGCTGAGATCATCTGCTTAAATATTTAACTTATTGTAAATTTCTGGTATCTCCCAGTCGGTTATAATTCCCTGCAGCACTTCCTCTCTGCTCCCGTTTTCAGTTATCAAAAAAGCATCAATTTTATTTCCTGCTTTAATTATTGACTCATGCTTATCAATTAAAGTATCCAGTTTGCTGTTTTTCGAAATAAATTCGCAGACTTCATCTTCTTCTGCATAATTTAGAACTTCTTTGATCTGAACATCTTCAATAATCAGTTTAGCGCTCTGAGCTGACTTTAAATCTCCCATCCATCTAATAATTGTATTTGTGGTCAGCAATTCAATGTACTTCCCCTTTTGATCTACTACCGGGATTTGATCATAGTCATGTTTTTTCATATCCTGTATTGTTTTAATGATTGAGGTATCTTCTTTAATTACCATCAAATTATCATCAATAAAATCACTGATTTTAGGGGAATCTATAACTTTTTCTAAAATCTCTTCTAATAAAGTGTATAAGGAGCTGCTGGGTAAAAAATAATATTCATTATTGTGGGCAATTGAGTTTCTAACTTCCCTGACGGTATCAAGTTCATCTTTGTACTTTCTAATTATATAATCATTATTGCGGCCTTCATGAAGCAGGCTGTAAAAAGATGTGTCCCAGTCATTGACCTCTTTTAGATGTTCATAAAGTTCATTAAACATTTCAATAAATTTATCCTTTTTAGCTTCCATTTTTAGCACCTCTCTTTTCTGTTATTTAAAAAAATCTCTACTAATATCTTATTCTTCAAAAAGAAATCTATTCCTTTTTCAGCTTTGATTGAGCTGTTATTAAAGGAAAAGTAATAATTTTGCAGAATATAAATAATAGATAATGCCTAAAACAGAAGGAGGCAGCTTATGAAAAGTATAGAGGATTTTAATTTAAAAGAAATTACTGAAAAAAGAGAGTATCAGAAGTCTCCGGAAGCCTGGGATGAACAGATCTTTTATTTTCTGCTTGTAGATAGATTCGCATCTGAAAAAGAATATCCCCTCTATGATCAAAAAAATGATTATGAAAATGCATTAAAAACTGAGGCAGCCAGGCAGAAGTGGCTGGAGAGTGGAGAAAAATGGATTGGCGGCACCTTAAAAGGAATAACAGATAAGCTGGACTACCTTAAAGAACTGGGAGTGAGTGTACTCTGGATCAGCCCGGTCCTTAAACAGCCAGTTTACTCAGAAAATTATCACGGCTATGGAACCCAGAATTTTTTAGAGATTGACCCTCATTTTGGCACCAAAGCTGAGCTCAAAAAGCTGGTTGCTGAGGCTCATAAAAAGGGAATCTATATTATCCTGGATGTAATAATCAACCACACAGCTGATGTGCTGCTTTATGATGCAGAAGATGCCTTCTATACCGGTCAGGAGTATCCGGTTAAAGCTTTCAGGGATAAAGATGGGAAAGCAGTTGTTGATCCAAATAATCCTGACTACAGCACTACCTGGCCTGAAGGGGGAGTCTGGCCTCAGGAAATTTTCAATTTAGATACCTTCAGCAAAAAAGGTTATATTAGAAACTGGGACAGCGATCCAGAATTTAGGGAGGGAGATTTTTTCTCTTTAAAAAATATCAATACTGGTTCTGGCAGGGTAGATGATTATAAGCCCTCTGAAGCCCTAAAAGTTTTAACAGAGTGCTATAAATACTGGATAGCATATGCAGACTTAGACGGTTTTAGACTGGATACAGTAAAGCATTTAGATCCAGGTGCTGTCCGCTTTTTTGTCACAGAAATTAAAGAATTTACCCAGACTCTGGGTAAAAAGGATTTTTATATCTTAGGAGAAATCACCGGTGGGATGGAATTTGCAAAATCCATCTGTGAAAACACAGGTCTTGATGCAGCACTGGGGATCAATAAAATCCCGGAAATTCTTGAAAATGTCGCCAAGGGATATTCCGCAGCCGAAAACTATTTTTCTATTTTTACCAATTCTCAGGTTTTAAGTGAAGGTGAAAATCAGTGGTATCATAAAAGAGTTATTACAATGTTTGACGACCATGATATGGTATATAAACCAAAACACAAAGAGCGTTTTACAGCAGATAAAAAAGCAGCTCCTCTTTTAAAGAATGCAGTCTTTTTAAACTTCTTTACTGCCGGAATTCCCTGCATCTATTATGGAACTGAACAGGGTTTTGACGGCAGTGGAGACCACGACAAATATGTTAGAGAATCAATGTTTGGAGGAGAATTTGGTGCTTTCAGAACCAGAAACAGAAGCTTTTTTAACAGTGAACATCCTGTGTGTCAGGAGATGAAAAAACTGGCTGAACTTAGAAACGAGTATATCCACCTCAGATTGGGCCGGCAGTATTTAAGAGAAATATCAGAGATAAAAAATAAGGATTTTCACCTTCCCCGGGCGGATCAAGCAAGGTGCAGAGAAATTATTGCCTGGTCAAGGATCTTCAGTCAGGGTGAATTTCTATTAGCAGTAAACTGTGATTTAGATAAAGCTCAAAAAGTCAAAGTCTTAATTGACAGTGAAATTCATCTGCCCGGCGAAAAATTCATCTGTGTCTACTCTTCTGCTGCAGAGAAAATTGGGGAAGAACTTGAGGTAAAAGCAGCTGATCAGGGTAAAAATTATCTGGAAATAGCTGTCCCCGCAAAAGGAAGAGCTATTTATAAATCCTTATAAGCTGCAGCTTATTCTAATGCTGCATATTCATCCAGTTCCTTTTTGATATCCAGCATCTGCTGGTCGAGTTTTTTGATCATTTCGGCAGACTCCTTCAATTTCTCCGGAATCTCATCTGGAGCATCATTTTTGTATTTATAATAGATCTTATGTTCCAAACTGGCCCAAAAATCCATGGCAATTGTTCTAGTCTGAATTTCAACTTTAGTCATCCGGGCCTGACTGCTTAAAAAGATCGGCAGCTGAATTAATAGATGCAGGCTCCGGTAGCCATTTTCTTTCGGATTTTTGATATAATCTTTGACCTTTAAAACCTCAATATCATCCTGAGATTTGATCATTTCTAAAATCTTATAAATATCATCGGTAAAAGAGCAGATAATCCTGATTCCAGCTATATCATTGATCTTAGTTTTAGCATTTTCAATGTTGACCTCATAGCCTTTGCGCTCCAGCTTTTCTATAATGCTGTCAGGTTTTTTAACTCTCGTTTTAATATGCTCAATTGGGTTGTGATCATGAATTATTTTAAATTCGTTATTTAAAATTTTAAGTTTGGTGTTTACTTCTTCGATTGCTGACTCATGGATAAAGATCAGCTCCCGCCATTCTTTAAAACCATACTGGTCTGCTATGTTCATCAGCTGTTCTTTATTGATATTAGATTCCATTTATTCCACTCCTAGATATGCTTAGAAATTTTAATATTAATATAGTTCAATTATAACAGTTAAAACTTAAAAATAGATTAACTTTTCTTATTTCTGAGCCGCATTTTCTGCAATTTTAACAATCAATTCAGCTGCTTTTTTCATATTTTCTACCGGAATAAATTCAAATCTGCCGTGAAAGTTATAGCCTCCTGCAAATAAGTTGGGAGTTGGCAGTCCCATATAGGAAAGTCTCGCACCATCTGTTCCACCTCTGATAGGCTTAATATCCGGAGTTATCCCCAGCTCCTCCATTGCTTTTTTGGCAAGCTCAATTATCTCAAAATGAGGCTCAATTTTTTCTTTCATATTGTAGTAGCTGTCTTCTATCTTGACTTCAATTACATTTCCATATTTATTATTTAAAAAATCCACCACCTGCTGCATTAAGGCCTTCTTGTTTTCAAAACCTTCTTTGGAAAAATCTCTGATAATATAACTTGATTCAGTATAATCTACACTACCATCGATATCAATTAAGTGATAAAAACCCTCATAGCCTTCAGTATGTTCCGGTGCTTCTGCAGTCGGCAGCATAGCATCTAATTCCATCGCGATTTTCATTGAATTAACCATTACATTCTTAGCAGTACCTGGATGAACATTTTTACCCTGTATTTTTAGATCAGCAGAAGCTGCATTAAAGTTTTCATATTCCAGTTCTCCCAGTGGTCCCCCATCAAGTGTATAGGCAAAATCTGCTCCAAAGGCTTCTACATCAAAGTGGTCTGCTCCTCTGCCAATTTCTTCATCAGGTGTAAAGCCGACCTTAATTAATCCGTGCTTGATTTCAGGATTTGAAATTAAATAATCGAGTGCAGTTAGAATTTCAGCTATCCCTGCTTTATCATCAGCACCCAGCAGGGTTGTTCCATCTGTGGTAATTAGAGTTTTACCTTTTAATTCTTTTAGGGCTGGAAACTCAGCTTCAGTCAGGCTGTACTGATCATTTAATTGAATCTCTCCTCCCTGATAATCTACCAGCTGGGGATTAGTCACCTGACCATCTAAATCAGGACTGGTGTCCAGATGGGCTATAAAGCCGATAGTTGGAACTTCCTCAGCTGTATTAGAGGGCAGCTCTGCATAAATATATCCATTTTGATCCTGCTTAACATTTTCTAAACCTAATTCATTTAATTCTTTCACTAAAAGTCTGCCAAGTTCGAGCTGCCCTTTGGTACTGGGAACAGTCTCTGAATCAGCATCAGACCTTGTATCTACTGCTATATATCTTTTAAATCTTTCTACTATTTTACCCATCATATTCATCTCCTGTTTTAATTTTATTTTGGTTAGTTCTAAAAATTTTTAATAACAAATGAGTTTTTCACTCTTGAATTTAGATCAGACTGCTATTACAGCCTAACTAATATTATTCTGTAAAAAGAAATTAATTCCTTTTAAAATGCTCATTAAATTATTTTTAAAAATAAAAAGCTCTCCTCGTTTAGAGAAGAGCAATTGGTCACTCATCATTATCTATTTTTTCCAGTCTACACTCTCTCCTCCAGCCAGTTTAGAATATCATTAATCACTGTTTCTTTTTCTTCCGAATTTAAGATTTCGTGGTAGAGTTCAGGATAGGTTTTTAGGCTTTTATCTTCAGCAGCAATTAAATCATAGAACTTTTCGGAACAGCTCGGATCAACTATCTTATCTCCCTCACCGTGCAGGATTAGAACCGGGTACTCGTACTGAGCCAGATTTTCAACCAGCCAGGGTATTCCGTCATCGATAAAGACAACCTTCATCAGTTTTAAAGTAGTAAATTCAGAAACATAGGGGTCCTTTTTGTAGTCATCAACTACATATTCTGATCTGGAAACAAATTTACCCAGCTCATTGGGGAGCTTCATCTCTGGATTATCCTCCAGGCTCAGCTCTTCTAATTCTTTGAAGGCCTCAAGCTCATTGGTCGCTGCAGCACTTAAGATCTGTCCGGTCAGTTTATTTGGATATTTAACCCCATAGCCGGCAGCAATAAAACCACCCATACTGTGGCCGAGCATGAAAATTGGCAGCTCAGGATTTTCTTTTTTGACCAGTTCATAAACTGTATCCGCATCATCTAAATAGGTATTGAAATCCTCAATATAGGACTGGGCACCATCAGATCTGCCGTGGCCGCGATTATCAAAGCGGTAAACTGAAAAACCTTCTCCATTCAGCCTGCCGGCAAAATAATCATATCTGCCCTGATGCTCATTTAAGCCGTGAACAATGATCACTACAGCCTGAGGATCATCCACCAGATCCCGGCGCAGAAAGAGTTTCTGAGAATCAAAGGTCTCAATAAATTCAGTATTGTGCATTATAAAACCTCCTTATATTTTTACTTAGTTAAAATGTCCAGTTCAGCCCCAGACTGATATTTGTATATTCCTGTTCTGCTTCATAATAAATATCTCGTATTATAGTTTCATCGGAGTGAAATTGATCCTGGCTTCCTTCAACCTCAGTCTTATTATAGCCGACATCCAAAACCAGACTTGCTGCTGAAGTTAGATTATAACTTGCCCTGCCGTTGACCAGAATTGAATTTCCTTCTCCCTCTCCTTTAACCGTCATATCACTTTGCAAATAATTATTTTCATCTTTCATTCTGACCCAGTCGGAATAGGCAGCACTTAAAATTAAATCAAATTTGTCGTTATTTTTAGTCTTCAAATCAAAACCGAGATAGGGAATGTCATATTTAGCCTGATAGTTAACATTCCCCCCTTCATAATTAGTAGTTTTTCCTTCCGGTTCATCAGTAGCATCAGTTAAATAGGTTCTTTTTAAATCATAAGATAAAAGATCATAATTATCCTGCTTATAACCTAAATGCAGAGTATAGTCGAGATTGTCTGATGCTCTGAGCCACTCGTTTCTGATTTTAAAATCCCACCTGATGATATCCTTTACTTCTGTGGGAGAAGTACCAATTACATCTTTATTATTGATTCCGGTAGTATAGAGCCAGTCGGAGTCTTTAAAAGTTCCAGCATCATCACTTAAGTTCTTTTCTAATTTGAGAGAAATCCCACCAATATTAAGCTTCGGCATAGTTAGATTATTTTTATAGCTTAAATTGATCATCTCCACAGCAAGGGGAAATTCCAGCCGACTTTTAAAGCCATAATTTAACTGAGCGGTATCAATATCACCTATACTGTATTCTGTATAACCATCTCCAGCCCCGATGCCGAGCTCAAACTGGTGCTCTAAACTCTGAGCTAAAACTGCTGTCTTAAAAGCTGAAAAGAGCAAAACTACCAGAAGTAAAATTATTATTGTTTTATTCATCATTCATCTCTCCCTGAATATATATTTTTATTTCAAATTCATCTTGAGATTTCGGATCTATTCAATCTAAAAAGCCGCTTAAATCCGAATAAAATTATATCTCTAAAAAATATTCTAGCTTTCTACCCGATCTCTCCCCTCTGCCTTAGCTTTATATAAGAGGTCATCTGCTCTTTTTATCAGCTGCTGGCTGCTTTCTTTTTCAAATTGAACCGCTCCGAAACTTGCTGTCAGCTTAAAATCCTGCCCACTAACTTCTGCATTTTTTATCTTCTGACGCAGTTTTTCTGCCACCAGAGCTGCTTTTTTTAAATCTGTTTCCGGTAAAATAACTAAAAATTCTTCTCCACCATAGCGGCCGACTAAATCCAGCTTTCTTGTGTTCCGCTGCAGAATAGTGCCTATCTTTTCTAAAACCTGATCCCCGAACTGATGGCCGTAGCTGTCATTAATATCTTTGAAAAAATCCAGATCCAGCATCAGCAGTGAAAGCTCCCTTTTATATCTTCTGCATTTTTCTAATTCAACTTCTAAAAGGTCCAAAATCCGTCTTCTGCTGAGCAGCCCTGTCAGGTCATCTGTGATTAACATTTTTCTTAACTCTTTAGTTCTCTCTTCTACTTTTTCTTCTAATTCCTTGTTTAATTTCTCGATCCGCTGCCTTTCTTGATGTTTAGAATAAAAGACAAACAGCAGCAATACTATCACCAGACTCAAAAATATTAAACCCCAGTATAGAAACTGATAATTTCTCTCCCAGAATGGCTGCGGCCGGTTTATTATTTCCCGGTCTGCAGGAAGCTCGGCCTGGCTGATCTTAAACCTCTGCAGCTGATTATAATCAAAATAATATTTACTGCTGATATCATCAACTATTTGCCCGCTGAAATCATTTTCTCCACTGATAATATTCTTTGCCATTAAAGCAGCCTGCCTTCCCTGCTCCTGAGCAGAAATCAGCTTGCCGCCCACTATTCCCTTACCGAGATAAAAATCCCAGGTGCCGTAAATTGGATTCTCACTAACTTCCTTAATTTTACTAATTCCCTGGTTGTAGGAAATAAAATTACCTTCTTCATCTCGATTCAATACCAGCAGATAAATTACATTATTTTGATCCATTTTAAGCAGTCTGTTCTGCAGTTCAGGAATGGTAAAGGAATCCCAGATTTCATAATTGAGCCGAGCTTCGTATTCGGTCAAAATCAATTCGAGTTCTGCTTTGATATTTTTGCCGGTCAGAGTCCGATCATTGATGATAATTAGTTTATTTAAAGCAGGATGTAGTTTTAAAATCAAATCGAGATTAGCTCTGTGTTCGGCTTTTTCTACCAACCCACAAATATCCTGCTGATCTTCTAAAAAATTTTTATTCAGGTTATTGACTCCACAGAATATTACCGGGGCTTCCGGGTATAATTCCTCCCCGTATTCAATTATAAAGTCGAAAGCTGCATTATCAGAAACTATGATTGCATCAAAATCAATAATTCTGGCTTTTTCCCGGTAAAGTGAAATCAACTTGTCATAGTATTCCTGGCTGAAGTTTCTTTTGGTATCCAGATATTCATAATAGATTTTGACCTCATTCTGATAGGGAAAAACGGACCTGATTCCCTCAGAAATCTGATCAGTCCACTCCAGGCCCTGATGATAGGAGTGCAGTACCAGAATATCTTTTTCAGCAGCAGCTGCTGCCGGCAGTAATAAAATTAGTATGATTAAGAGTAAAAATATTATGAAATTTTTAATTTTAATCACCCCTATCACCCCTATCATCTAAAGCTTATTGATCTTCTACAATTTTTTGATAAAGCCTATCTGTATCCTCTTTTGTACAGAGCTCAGTCCCCGGAGTCATTACAGCTGCAGAACCGGCAGCCAGTCCATAGTAAAATGAATTTTTTAGGCTCTCTCCCCGGGCCAGACTCAGAACTATACCGGCTACCATACTGTCTCCTGCTCCTACCTTGCTTTTGATGGGAACAGTTGGCGGTCTTTTAAACTCAGCCTGCTGATCATTAACCAGCAGAGCCCCTCCGGCACCTATAGAGATTACAATCACCTGACAGCACCTGTCTTTAACAAATTTTAAGGCCGCTTCCTTAATTTGATCTTCATCCTTTAACTCCCGGCCCACCAGGTCCTGAAATTCTCCCAGATTTGGCTTGATTAAATAAACTCCTTCTTCGATCACTGACTTTAGAGGCTGGCCAGAAACATCAACTATTACCTCTGCCCCTTTTCTTTTAGCCAGGGCTGCCATCTCTGCATAAATATCAGTACTTACTCCCTGGGGAATACTGCCGCTGAGCACCAGATAATCAGGAAAGGGATCAAGTTCAGTTAAAGTTTTAAAAATTTTATCATATTCTTCTGCAGTAATTTTTGGACCGGGCATGCCAAATCTGTACTGCTGATTGGAAGTCTTCTCATTGATAATCAGGTTTTCCCTTGTTTCTGCCTCAATCTCTATCGCCCCGGTATTTAGATTTTCTTGAGCCAGCAGTTCTGCAAGTTTTTTACCGGTAAAGCCCCCGGAAGTATAGAGAAGCAGGGAGCTGCCTCCGAGTTTTTTTACTGCTCTGGAGACATTAATTCCGCCACCACCAGGTTCAAATTTGGGCTGGTCACAGTAGAGCTTATCCTCTGCTTTAACATGCTCAACACTGGAACTTTTATCAACAGCCGGATTTAAAGTAAAGGTTACTATCTTTTTCATCTCAACTCCTTTCTCAAAACTGTCCCTAAAAAATTTAAATTATTCAGTTCCTTCTCCATGGGCATAACGGCTGGCAGCTGCAGAAGCAATACCGGCCACTAAATCATCGAGAAAGGTATTAACTCGGCCGTCCTCTTTGGTGTCCAGCTCCTTAATTATCCCGGATTTTGCCTTATCCAGATAGCCGTAACTTGTAAGGCCGATAGTACCGTAGAGGTTGACAATTGAAAGCGGCAGAATCTCGTCAATCCCGTAAAGACCCTCATCAGTATCGATAATACTCTGAATCGGCTCCGGCAGCTTTTTCTGCTCTGCCAGCTCATCGATTGCCACCCCGGTTAAAATTGCGTGTGCCACCTCTCTTTTCTTTAAAACTGAATCTACATTTTCTATACATTCCTCCAGTTTAATCTCCGGGTTATATGGTTCCTGCAGCTTTTTGACAAGTTCTGCAATATCCTCAACTGTTACCCCTCTCTTATTTAAAACTTCTATTGATTTCTGGTATAATTCTTTCATTGATTCGTTCATTATCTTCCTCCTTCAGTTGAAAATAAACTATTTTTTCTGGATCCTGCACTGACTGCAGCAGTTTTCTGCCGCTGAAAAATAATCCAGATTATTATTTATCCTTCTATTATTAATATTAGCCGCCAGAAAGAATTTTCCTTTAAAAAAAATACCCTGCAGAACCCAGAGGCTCTAACAGAGGATTTAAACCAGCTATTCAATTTATTCAGTATTTTTATTTAAACATCTCTTCCAGTTCTGACAGGTCTTTTTTTGCTTTAAAAGAACCTTCTTCAGCCAGCACCTTTAGATAATAAATTATTTCAGCAGCGTTTTCTGAGCCGGATTTAAAATCAAAAGTAACCCGTTTTAAAAACTTTTCTACAGCCTCCGGAGTCTGCCCCATAATATCAAAGCTCTCCTCGGCTGATTTTTTCGGATCCTCGTTAATTTCTCTGATTGCTTTTGCTATTTCTTTCATAAAAAGGTCCACAATCTCCGGATGCTGGTCAGCAAATTCGCCCTTAAATACCAGACCGGCATTGGGAAGTTTACCTGCTTCCGGATGGATTTCCTGCCAGAGGTCCTTATAGGCAATGGAAACCACAGCATCTTCTGCCTCTTTGAGGGCAAAACTAGCCTCCGGCTCCCTTAAGAGCACAGTATCAATTTCTCCCCGCACAAATTTAGCCTTCAGTTCTTCCGGACGACCAAAGGGCTGGCCGAAGACAAAATCAAAATCATCAGGATTATAGCCTTTTTTCTTCATCAGATATTTAGTAACTCCAAAGGGAGGTGTTCCCTTGGCCAGCGGCACGTGAATCTCGTGTCCCTTTAAATCCCCAAAGTTATCAGCCTGGTAGCCCCGGGTTAAGAGATAAAAATTATCCCAGACATTGACTGATTTCATCCGCAGGTCGATCCCGTTGAGGTAGAGCTTGGCTGCTGCTACAACTGCCGAAAAAGTAATATCCGCCTTTCCGTTCATCAGCCAGCTCATATGACTTTCTGCCTTATCCCACATTTTAAGCTCTTTAATTTCAATTTTATCCATCAGCTCTTTTGACTTTAAAAGCTTCATGATAATTGGATAGACAACCGGAGTTGCCGACTGAATTACAACCAGCACCTTGTCTCCAGCCTGATGCTCTTCTGCCTCAGAACTCTCAGTTTCTTTTTTATAAAAATATATTTCAAATTTAAAATCATTGATCTGCTCGGTGTAGTGCTCAAAACCGAGAGAGTTAAGCATATTAATTAAGGGGATCGGTTCAAAAATCTGGACCAGTTTAAAACCCTCTCCCGCCTTTAAAGACTGTGCTTTTTTCATAATATCAGCCAGCGGATCTTCTTCACTGCCGATAACATTCATTTCCTTAAACTCTGCGCGGTCACTCAGCCACTCAGGCTGCTCATTCTTTTCTGTTTCAACTAAAATTTCTGCATCAATACATTCCGGAAAGCTGGCAGCCAGTTCTTCTTCCATCCCAATTACCTTATTTAGAGTGTGCAGAACCTCACAGGTCGAAAAACCACCCATTTTGGCAATATCTTTGACTCGAGCGAATTTTCCCACGGTATTATAGACCATCTTATTATCAAGTTTTGAAAATTTCGGTGACATTTCCTTTAATGTTTCTTTTAATTCTGGATATTCATTTAATATAGCATCAAGCTTTGTTTCTGCCTTAATCAGCATTAAAATTTCCCCCTCAGATTGTTATCCTTTTATAGTTATTTAATTGAAAATCATTCTCAATCTAATCCATAGTTAATTACTATACTTTACTATAATCAATCAGAGGAGTTTTGTCGGTGATATATATCACAGTTTATAGATATAGTTCTAATTTCTAAACTTCCGCAAACTTATCTCTGTAGATGAAGCCGAAAACAAGGGTGAAAAATCCGGTAATTAGAGCCATTCCCAGCCAGCTGAGCTGATAACTGTTATTTAAATCGGCCAGCAGTCCAAAAAGTGGTGGACTGAGTAAAACTCCAAAGCGGATAAAAACCAGTGAAAGCCCTGTCCCGATCCCGGCCAGTTTTTCGCTGGCCAGCTCAATCACAGTTGTAAAGTATAATCCCATCCAGCCCAGGCTGACAAAGCCTAAAATTAAAGAACTTAAGTAGATAAGATAAAGCGGCAGCTCCAGAGCACTCATAATTCTAAAATAATAAAGCATTACCAAAGTTAAGCTGATTCCAACTATCACAAGTCCCCTGCTTCTGCTGCCGTTTAAGAATTTATCATTGAGCCATCCCCAGAGAGGTCTGCCCATTATTCCACCAATCTGCAGCAGACCAAAGGCAAACCCAGCAGAGGTCCGGCTTAAAGGAAGGTCCTGGGTTAAATAAAGCGTGTAGTGAGCCGGTATGGCACCAGAATTAAATCCTAAGATCAGACCGAATAAACAGACTAAGAGCAGATCTTTATTCTGAAAAAGTTTTAGAATTGAATCTTTAAAATTTAGATCATTTTTTGAATCAGCAGCTTCTTCTCCTCCAGCAGCTCCCTTTTCTTTATAAAAGATAAAGATAAAGATGCCCACTAAAATAGCGATCAGGGCGGAAAAACTTACTGCATTTCTCCAGCCAATTTTTTCTGCCAGAAAAGGCAGAAACACTGCTCCTGTAAAACCACCAATTCCTCCTCCCATCTGCATAACTCCCATGGAAGTTGCTCGGTTCTCAGGAGTGGTCCTCTGCATGACAGCTTTATTTAAAGATGGAGTTATGATGCTGAAAAAGAGGCCGGATAATAAGGCCAGCGCTAAAATCAAAGTAAAATTGGGCGAGCGCGACTGCAGCAGCATTAAAATTCCAAGCACACCGGTCCCCACAACCAGACCTTTTTTGGAGCCAATTTTATCAACTATTCTGCCGCTGAAAACTGCAACAGCTGTCGCCAGCAGAAAATGAAAGGTAGAATACAGGCCGGCTCTGGAGCTGCTTAATACAAATTCTTCTCTGATAAAGGGCATTAACGCTAAAACACCCTGAATATTGATATCCACTGCCAGATAGGCGGTGGAAATTATTAATAAAAACTTATACTGTAGTCCATTTTCTTTTTCCAAATTAAACACCTTCTATGTATTATTAATATTGAACTGATTATAACACAAAATTTATGTTTTTCAATTTTTAAAGATTACTCAGCAGCAAAAGCTTTTGCTTACTGGGGCAGATAAATATAAATATAAAAAATCCCCCTCAGAATTTAATCATATCTGTGGGGGATCTACTATCACGATCTATAATATTTTTACTTCAGATTCTCAAAATCTTCTACACCTGCATTAGGATTAGCTAACATCATAGTTAGAGCCATTTCTTGTAATCTTTTCATCTTATAACAGCCTCCTTTTTATTTGCTTAGGTACATTATACTAAAATCTGATTTTAAATAAGTTAACTGTTTTACACTAATTTAAAATAACTATTAAACCGAGAAATATAAAAGCAGTCCCGATTGCTTTCGATAATCTTTTCTCTGAAGCTCCATTGGCAAAACTGGCAGCTGTTACAGCACCTGCTAAAGCTGCTGAGCCGCTTAAAAATAATTCTAAATATGGAAGGTGCTGTTCGACAATAAAGTGGCTGGCTGAACCAAAAAGAGCGGTAAAAGTCATAATCAAAACAGAAGTACCGATAGCAATATGAGTTTTATAATCTAAAACAAAGGTTAAAACCATTAGAATCATTACTCCACCACCGGCACCAAAAATTCCGGTCATTAAACCGATAAGGGTCCCAAATAAGACTGAAGCTAACTTTTCTCTTTCTCGAAAGAATTTAAGATCAAATTTTTCTTTAAACTCTTCCACCCGCTGATTGATGGGCTTTCTTCTAAAAGAAATCCCGGTTAATAAAATTATGATTCCTGTCAGTCCACCTAAAGCAGCAGAATTCATTCCTCCAGATAACCAGCTCCCTAAAACGGCAGCTGTAACTGCAGAAAGAGCTATTAAAAGTCCCCCTTTAATATTTATATTGCCGTGTTTTTTATATGTATAGGCTGAAACTGAAGAGGCAACTACATCAGTAGCCAGACTGATACCAATAGCTGAATAAGGATCATAACCTAAAAAGATTACCAGAAAGGGAGTTACAATTACCACAGCTGAAGCCCCAACCAGTCCGGTCACTATTCCAGCTCCAAATCCAGCAATTAATAATACTAAAATTTCCATCATTAAACTAACAACTCCTATTTATTTATAATTTATAAATATTATAAGTAAACAGGAGTCAATTTGCAGTTAAATACTAACATCTTTATTTTATAACAAACTAAGCCAAAAGTCACCCGCTTCCGGGTTATTAATTTATTGCTTTAAAAGTTATTTGTGTTATACTTGATTTAATTAAATAGAAGACTGAATAAATAATGAAAGGAGTTTTTATAGTGAAAAGCAAGGATGACTTAATCGATATTAAATCAATCAAAAATGATAATTTAGGTGGCTCAAAGCCGGAATTTCTCAATGCTCAGGCTGCAAAAAGGGCAAGGAAATTTCACAGTTCTTTTAAAGAATACAGAGCAACCCCACTGACCAGTTTAAAACATCTGGCTGAATATCTGGGGATTAAAAACATCTATGTTAAAGATGAATCATATAGATTTAACCTCAATTCCTTTAAGGTTCTAGGAGGTACCTATGCAATAGCAAAATCACTGGCTGAAAAATTAGACAGAGATGTTGAAAATTTAAATTTTGAGATGCTTAAGAGTAAAGAGGCTAAAGAAGAACTGGGAGATATCACTTTTATCACTGCTACTGATGGAAACCACGGCAAGGGAATTGCCTGGGCTGCAAATCATCTCGGCCACCAGGCTGTTATTTATCTTCCGGACGGATCTGCGCAAAAAAGGGTGGATGCCATTCGTGAAGTAGGTGGTAAAGCAATTGTTACCAACTTAAATTATGATGATACAGTTGCTTATGCAATCAAAAAAGCTGAAGAAAATAACTGGCATCTGGTGCAGGATACAGCCTGGGAGGGTTATGAAAAAATACCGACCTGGATTATGCAGGGGTATACCACAATGGCTGAAGAGATCAAACTCCAGCTGGAACTGGAAGGAATTGAGGAGCCGACTCATATGTTTCTGCAGGCAGGAGTGGGTTCGATGGCCGGCTCTATCCTCGGCTATTATATCAACCAGTTTGACAACTATCCAATCACTACAATTATTGAGCCAAATGAGGCTGCCTGTGTTTTCAATTCTGCTGCTCACTCTGACGGTAAGACTCACAAAGTTGAAGGGGATCTAAAAACTGATATGGCCGGGCTGGCCTGCGGAGAAGCCAATCCTTTAGCCTGGGAGATCTTAAGGGATTATGCCCACATGTTCATTTCCTGCAATGACTATGTTTCCTCCCGCGGAATGAGAATTCTGGCCAATCCGATTGCCGATGATAAGCAGATTATTTCCGGGGAATCAGGTTCAGTTGGTCTCGGACTTCTATCCTTACTGATGGAAAAGGAAAATCTGCGCAGTTTAAAAAATGAGCTGCAGTTGGATGAAAATTCAATTGTTTTAATCTTTAATACTGAAGGTGCTACAGATACTGTAAATTACAGAAAGATAGTCTGGGATGGAAAAGACAGCCTCCTCGATTAGAATTCAGACAAAAAAATATGATAAAGTAGAGCCTCCTCTTAAAACTGAGGAGGCTTTTAATAATTAAGCTGAAATTATTTCAAAAAATGAATCCAATTAATTATGAGGCGCTGCTTTCCTTTCTAAGTAGATAATAGGCTGCAGACATCACTGCAGAAACAAGGATAAAGGTAAATAGATAGCCAAATAAATCAATAAATATTCCTCCCATCAGGGGCAGGAGCACAACTAAAAAGTTTAAGGTTCCTCTAATCCCCAAGTAGACAGTTCTTCTGTCATCAGGGGCAATTTCTAAGAGATAGGGCTCAAAACCGACTTTGCGGCCGCTGATTAAAAATCCAATTAAAAAGAAAATTATTGAATAGGTTTCTGGACCAAAATTACTGAGCAGGAGGGCAATTATCGGAATCACCGCACCACCCAGAATACAGATTCTAACTACAGCCTGAGAATTTAATTTGTCAGAAATATAGCCCCAGAAAAGATTGGAAACTATTGTCCCTGCAATCTGAAATAGAAGATATCTGCCGATATAATCAGAGCCAATTCCAAAACTGTCCTGAGCATAAACTATATAGAAAGGCAGCAGCATCAAACTGAAGCTTGCCATATTTTCGATGATTATAAAAGAAGCAAAATTCTTATCCTTTTTTAAGATCCCGGGAACCTTTTTAATGTATTCTTTTAGAGAAAGCAGATCCTCATCTTTACTGACAGACGGAGGCTCTTTGATTAACCAGAAGGCTAAAGCAGCAATTATTAAACCGACAAATCCAATAAATAAGGTTATTGAATAATTTAAAGGAAAGCCAAATCTATCCCCTGAGAAAATGTTCTGAACAACCATCCCTCCCATAAAGGCTGCCAGACTGGCGGCAAACTGTTTGCTGGCATAGAGCTTTCCTCTCTCCTCACTGGCAACAGTTTTGGCAATTATATCTCCATAAGAAATGCTGGCAAAACCGCCGGAGATTGAAAAAACAAGTACCCAGAAAAAGAAAGAGATAATAACTAAATCAGGTGAGCTGCTGCCGAAATAGTAGGTAAAGCCAGCCATCCCCAAAAAGGAAAAAGCTCTCAAATAAATTCCAATCAGCAGAAATTTCTTGCGGTAGTCATAGCCATTCATATAATGGCTGAAAATAATGTTGAAAATTCGGGGTGCCCCGAGCATTATTGAATATAAAAGTCCAAAAATGATTTTAGAATCAATCAGAGTTGAAACCAGGGAAGGAAAAACTGTATTAAAATCGATCATTGACATCGTCAAAGTTAAAAAGAACCCGTGCCAGATAAAGATCAGATATGACTTTTTTAAAGATTTATTCATCAGCAAAACTCCTCGCATTATTTTTTAATCATTCGCTCAGAAGTTTAGCAGGAATTTTATTTGAATGCAGTTAATTGTTAAACATTTAAAAAGAAAAATCCCCAGCAGTTTTAAAATAGCTGCTGAGGAGTTTGTCCGAATTCTAAATTAAAGTTAATTAATCATCATCACGCTCGTCGTCATCGTCATCATCATCATCGTCGTCGTCATCGTCATCGTCATCGTCATCGTCTCTATCATCGTCATCGTCGTCATCGTCGTCATCGTCTCTGTCGTCATCATCGTCTCTATCGTCATCATCATCTCTATCGTCATCATCGTCTCTGTCATCATCGTCGTCTCTGTCATCATCGTCGTCTCTGTCATCATCATCGTCTCTATCATCATCATCGTCTCTATCATCATCATCGTCTCTATCATCGTCATCGTCTCTATCGTCGTCATCGTCTCTATCGTCGTCATCGTCTCTATCGTCATCATCGTAGAGGTCATCTAAATTATCGAAATCATTATCCAGGTCATCATAGCTTCCATTGGAGTCTAATATCTGAGATATCTCGTCCAGATTGACACCTTCATCATAATGAAGGTCAAAGACTTTATCAAAAATATTTTCTTTCTCCTGTGAGTTAAGATTCTGGTTGCCAGAAATCTTCTGAATGACTTGTCTAAAATCTGAATTTTCCTGGGCACCTACCAGTGAAGCCGGCATTAAAGCAGTTAAGATCAGCAGTGAAACTAAAAAAGTTGATAAATATTTTTTCATAATTGTCATACCTCCTTATAATTATTATTCAGCATAACATCAATCTATATTGAATAATAGTAATTATCTAACATTTCTCTGTTGCCGCAGAACAATTTATGCTATAATAAATTAAGAGTTAATTTAAGTCTTAAATTATATCATCAGGGAGGAAAAATAATTATGAATCTAGATCACCGTCAGCAAAAATCAAAATTTAAAATTTTAAACAGCAATGGAGAGCCGCTCAAAAACCAGGAAGTTGAAATTTCTCAGAGAGATCACAAATTTCTCTTTGGCTGTAATGGTTTTGAATTTGTCCCCTATGCCAGTGACCAGCTTGATGCTGAAGCAGCGGCTGAGACTGAAAAATACATAGCCAGATTTTTAGATATTTTCAACTTTACCACCCTTCCCTTTTACTGGGGTCAGTTTGAACCAGAAAGAGGAAAACCGAGAACTGAAGAACTAAAAAAAGCAGCCCAATTCTGTCAGCAGAATAATTTAACTGTTAAAGGACACCCTTTAAGCTGGCATACTCTGGCTCCTGACTGGCTTTTAGATTTAAGTAATCAGGAAATCTGGGAGGCGCAGATCAAACGGGTTAAAAGAGATCTCAATGATTTTAAAGAGCTGGTTGATATGTGGGATGTAATTAATGAAGTTGTGATTATGCCCAATTTTGATAAATATGATAACGGCTTAACCAGAGTTGCCCAGGCTAAAGGCAGAATTAAGGTGATTAAGGAACTTTTTGACACCTCTCAAAAGGAAGCTCCAAAGGCCACATTTATCCTCAACGATTTTAATACTACAGCTGCCTACGAAATTTTAATCGACGGCTGTCTGCAGGCCGGAGTTGAAATTGATAATATCGGAATCCAGTCCCACATGCATCAGGGTTACTGGGGTCTGGAAAAAACTCAGGATGTTTTAGAAAGGTTCAGCCGTTTTGGCATCCCGATTCAGTTCAGTGAGGTAACTATGGTTTCCGGAGAGCTGATGCCTGCTCATTATCTTGATTTAAATGATTATCAGGTTGAAAACTGGCCTTCTACTAAGGCTGGAGAAAAAAGACAGGCAGAAAATGTGGTGGAGTTTTACAAAACACTTTATGGTCATCCACTGGTTGAGGGGATTACCTGGTGGGATTTAATTGACGGCCAGTGGCTCAATGCTCCTTCCGGCCTCTTAAGAGAAGATTATTCACCAAAACCAGCCTACAATGAGCTCAAAAAATTGATTAAAGATGAGTGGTGGACTGAAACCAAAAAGCTTAAAACCGATGTAAATGGTGAGCTTGAGTTCACCGGTACAATAGGAGATTACAGTTTAAAGATTAAAGATAAAGAAATTGATTTCAAATTAGAAAAAAATCAGGCTGAAATTTCTCTTAGTTTAGCTTAGCTTTTTAATCAAATTAAATAAGCAGATATACTAAACCCTTCTCTTTAAAATTTTTGAGAAGGGTTTTTTATGATATTTATTATATTCTACTTGATTTCTCTGATCCAGCCTTCAGGGGCCTCAATAACCCCAAGCTGCATCTGAGTTAGAGTTTCATATAATTTTTTAATTACCGGTCCCATAGCTTCCATGCCGCTGGAAAGTTCAATCTCCTGCTCACCATTAACTATCTTACCGACTGGCGAAATTACAGCTGCTGTACCGCAGAGACCTGCTTCAGCAAAATCCTTAACTTCCTCAAGTTTAACCGGTCTTTCTGTAACCTTTAAATCAAGGTAGTTTTCAGCCAAATAAAGGATTGACCTTTTAGTTATTGAAGGAAGGATAGAATTGGACTCTGGAGTTACCAGTTCCTGATCTTCAGTGATGAAAATAATATTAGCTCCACCACTCTCCTCAACATAGGTTCTGGTAGCTGCATCTAAAAAGAGATTTTCATCATAACCCTCTTCGTGAGCCTCGACTGTAGTATTTAAGCTCATCGCATAGTTGAGTCCTGCCTTTAAATGACCGGTTCCTCTCGGTGCTGCTCTGTCATCCTTACTTACTCTTAAAGTGAGTGGATTTACCCCACCTTTAAAATATGGTCCGACCGGAGTTGCATAGAGTCTGAACTGAAACTCTTCTGCCGGTTTGATGGCGATTACATCTTTTGAGCCGAAGATAAAGGGGCGGAGATATAAAGAAGCTCCTGTTCCATAGGGAGGTACCCAGTCAGCGTTGGCCTCCACAACCTGATCAACTGCTTCTAAAAATCTTTCTTTAGGAAATGGCGGCATCCTCAGTCCCTGAGCCGAATTAATCATTCTTTCTGCATTCAAATCAGGCCGGAAGGTAACAATTTTACCGTCCTTAGTGGTATAGGCCTTTAAACCCTCAAAAACCTGCTGACAGTACTGCAGGACAGCTGCACTCTCATTGATCACCACATTTGATTCGGCTGTTAATTTACCCTCACCCCAGCTGCCGTTTTTATAATTTGCTATGTACCTCTTATCAGTTTCGTGATACTCAAATCCTAAATTTTCCCAGTCTAAATTCTTTTTTGCCATAATTAATTCTCCTCTCTGCTCTCTTCTCTAGTATTTTATCAATTCAATATTTGACTGCTCCAGCAGTTTTTCTGCAAATGGATCAGAATAAGCATTTTTAAAATATATTTTCTCAACTCCGGCATTAATTAAGATTTTGGTGCAGATAATACAGGGCTGATGGGTACAGTAAACTGTAGACCCTTCCGTCTTTACCCCGTGAAATGCTGCCTGGGCAACTAAATTCTGTTCTGCGTGAACTCCCCTGCAGATTTCATGTCTCTGACCACTTGGAACCTCCATTTCTTCCCGGAGACAGCCGGTTACCTCACAGTGGGGAATATCCTTTGGTGCCCCATTATAGCCGGTTGCCAGGACTTTTTTGTTTTTCACTAAAACAGCCCCAACCTTTCGCCGGAGGCAGCTTGCCCGGGTGGCAGCCAGTTCTGCCATTTCCATAAAATATTCATTCCAGTCCGGTCGGTTCAAATCAATCACTCCCAATTTAAATTATAATCCTATCATAACATTTTTTATTCTAAATATGCAAAAAAACTCCCCCTGATGAAATTTATTATCACAGGGGGAGTTTGGATTAGTTATTCAATTATTAAATAAGCTAATTTGTGGTTAAACCTGAGCTTATCCAAGCAGTTGATGGTAATCCTGAATTGCCCTCAGCTCGTAGTCGTTATTGATTTCAGCCTCAATACCGTCCACACTAGCTCTAGCGGCATTGGTGGTTGTAATATAGGGCAGCTTGTATTTAATTGCTGCTGCTCTGATATAGCTGTCATCTTCTATTCCTTCTTTGCCGATCGGAGTATTGATCAGCAGCTGAATTTCTTCATTTTTAATGGCATCTACAATATTGGGGCGTCCGTGGCCCAGTTTATTGATCAGCTCTGCCTCGACTCCATTCTGCTCCAGGAAGTCTTTAGTCCCCGGGGTAGCAAGAATTTCAAAACCGAGTTTTTTAAGCTTTTTTGCTGTGGGCAGTATTTTTTCCTTATCCCGGTCATTGACTGTAATTAAAACCTTACCCTTAGTCGGCAGCTCGAGTCCGGCAGCTGTCTGAGCCTTATAAAAGGCCTGAGCATAGGTGCTGGCAATTCCCATTACCTCACCGGTAGCCTTCATTTCCGGCCCCAGTACGGTATCCACATTTTCGAATTTATCAAAGGGGAAAACCGCCTCCTTGACCCCGGTATAAGGAATCTCCTGGTCCTCAAGCTCCATTGCAGCCAGCGATTCTCCGAGCATCAGTCTGGTTGCCAGTTGAGCCATATTAACACCAGTCACCTTACTTACCAGGGGAACTGTTCTGGAAGCTCTGGGGTTTGCTTCAATTATATAGACCTGACCCTCATAGATTGCAAACTGAATATTCATCAGCCCTACAACTTCAAGAGCAGAAGCAATTTCAGCTGTATATTTTTTGATCGTCTCAAGCTGCTCCTCAGTAATCTCCAGTGAAGGAATGGCACAGGCACTGTCACCTGAATGGATTCCGGCTTCTTCTATATGCTCCATAACTGCAGCCACAAAGGTCTCCTCACCATCGGTCAGGGCGTCAACTTCTGCCTCCAGCGCATCTTCTAAAAACTTATCGATTAAAACCGGATGCTCAGCTGAAACTTCAGCCACCTGAGACTCTAAATAATGATCCAGGCTCTTTTTATTATAGACAATCTCCATTCCCCGACCTCCGAGGACATAGGAAGGTCTGAGCATCAGCGGGTAGCCAATCTTTTCTGCAATTTGATAGGCCTGCTCGACTGATTTGGCAACATCACTTTCCGGCTGTGGTATCTCCAGTTTCTGCATCAGTTTTCTAAACTCTTCTCTGTTTTCAGCAAAGTCGATGCTGGCCGGAGAGGTTCCTAAAATATTTACTCCTGCATTTTCCAGCTCCTCAGCAATATTCAGTGGTGTCTGACCACCAAACTGAACAATTACTCCTTCCGGCTTCTCTTTTTCGTAAATCCTGAGGACATCCTCGGCTGTCAGCGGTTCAAAATATAGTTTTGAAGAAATATCATAATCTGTGGAGACAGTTTCCGGATTACAGTTGACCATTACCGAATCATATCCCATTTTATCGAGGGTAAAGGATGCATGGACACAGGCATAGTCAAACTCAATTCCCTGTCCGATTCGATTTGGTCCTCCACCTAAGATCATTACTTTTTTGGAATCAGAAGCTGCAGTTTTTTCCTCAGCCAGATTATAGGAAGAGTAATAGTACTCACCCTCGGCTCCACTAACCCTGACCAGGTCAAAATTGTCATTTTCAACTGCATACTTGCGGGCTTTCCGCAATTTTTCTTCCTCATAATTTAGGATTTCAGCCAGATATTTATCGGAAAAACCCTTTTCTTTGGCCTCAACCAGAAGCTCTGCCGGCAGGGTCTGACCCTGATGTTTAAGCAGTTTCTTTTCCAGTTCCACCAGCTTCAGCATTTCTTCTAAAAACCAGCTTGAAATGTGGGTAATCTCTTTAATTTCTTCAACACTGATTCCGCGGCTGAAGGCCTCATAGATTAAAAAGTGGCGCTCACTGGAAGGGGTCATTAATTTTTCTAAAATTTCTTCTTCGCTCAGCTCTTTATGCTTTTTAACATTGCCAAAACCTGAGCGGCCGATCTCCAGGGAGCGGATCGCTTTTTGGGCGGCCTCTGCATAATTTTTACCGATACTCATCGCCTCACCCACAGCTTTCATCTGGGTGCCTAGCTTATCTTCAGCTCCGGGGAATTTCTCAAAAGACCAGCGGGCATATTTAACAACCACATAGTCTCCTCCTGGCTGATAGTGAGCCAGGTTTTCTCCATTATAATAGGGCAGCTCATCTAAGGTGATTCCCACAGAGAGCTTGGTTGAAATTCTGGCAATTGGAAATCCGGTTGCCTTGGAGGCCAGAGCTGATGAGCGTGAGGTTCTGGGGTTCATTTCAATAATTACCAGCCTGTCCTCTTCCCGGTTATAGGCAAATTGAAAGTTAGCACCCCCGATAACTCCGATTGCATCTGCAATCTGATAACTGTAATCTTCGATTCTCTGCTGCACATCTTCGCCAATGGTCAGCATCGGTGCCACACAGAAGCTGTCTCCTGTATGGACTCCCATTGGATCCACATTTTCGATAAAACAGATTGAAATTTTCTTTTCATTCTGGTCCCGGACCAGTTCGAGCTCCAGCTCCTGCCAGCCAATTACAGCTTCTTCGACTAAAACCTGGTTGATCATACTGGCAGCTATCCCATTATCAGCTACATTTCTCAATTCTTCTACGTTATAGACGAGACCACCACCAGCACCGCCCATTGTGTAGGCCGGGCGGACAACTACCGGAAAACCTAAGTCCTTAGCAATCATTTCTGCCTCATCCACACTGTAGGCCGGCAGACTTTTGGGCATTGGAACTCCCAGTTTTTCCATCTCTTCTTTAAATTTAATTCTGTCTTCTCCCCGCTCAATTGCTTCCGGCTGGATTCCAATAATCTCTACTCCATATTTCTCCAAAATCCCTTTTTCATAAAGCTCGGAAGCTAAATTAAGTGCTGTCTGGCCCCCTAAATTGGAAAGCAGGGCATCAGGTTTTTCCTTTTTAATAATGCGCTCGATACTCGCTGCAGTCAGGGGTTCTATATATGTACGGTCTGCCATCTCCGGGTCGGTCATAATGGTGGCCGGATTCGAATTTACAAGTACAATTTCATAGTTTTCTTCCATCAGTGCCTTACAGGCCTGAGTTCCAGAATAATCAAACTCACAGGCCTGACCGATTACTATCGGTCCTGAACCAATAATTAAAATCTTTTCTAAATCTTCTCTTTTGGGCATTAATTCTCTCCTCCTCAAATTATTTAGCCTTGTATATAGATTTTAGATAAAAACTCATATTCCTGCTTGAAGATTAATGTTTAAATTCATTAAATATTAAAAAAATAAAGCCGGGCTGAGCAGAAGACTCAGACCCGACTTATTCTTAAGATTATTTTACTGCAACAGCCGCAATTTCTACTTTAACATCCTTAGGCAACCTGCTGACTTCCACACAGGCCCTGGCAGGAGCATCTTTAGTGAAATATTCGGCATAGATTTGATTGATCTGATTAAAATTATCCATGTCAGAGATAAATAATTCACACTTAACTACATCCTGCAGTGAGTAACCGGCTGCTTCTAATACAGCCTTTAAATTCTCCAGTGACTGGACTGTCTGTTTTTTTAGATCGTCGCCCACCAGCTCCCCTGTTTCAGGATTAATTGGAATCTGTCCTGAAATAAAGAGTTGATTATTGACCTCCACCGCCTGAGAATAAGGACCAATAGCAGATGGGGCATCTTCAGTACTTATAATTTTTTTAGTCATGATTATCTCTCCTTCTTTAATCTCTTTTAAATAATTATAGATTGTATATTTTGAAACATTTAACTCCTCAGCAAAACTTTTAACAAAATTAGCATCTAATCCCGTTTTTCTTTCAGATTTAATTTTAAAGTGATTCAGTCTGCAGTTCTTTTTTAATTCTGCAGGCAGTTGGAGTTACAGCCAGTCCGCCACAGGAAGTTTCCTTAAGGCTTTCCGGAAGTGCATCTCCCACTTCCTTCATGGCTGTGATCACCTCATCTATTGGAATTACACTTTCAACTCCGGCCAGGGCCATTTCTGCAGCTGTGACAGCATTGCTGCTGCCGATGGCATTTCTCTTAATACAGGGTACCTCAACCAGACCTGCAACCGGATCACAGACCAAACCCAGCAGATTTTTTAGGGCCACTGCTGCTGCAGAAGCAACCGCCTGATTGCTGCCTCCCATCAGGTAGGTGATTGCTGCTGCTGTCATTGCCGAAGCAGATCCGCATTCTGCCTGACAGCCGCCAGCTGCACCTGAAACTGAGGCCTGTTTGGCAATAACCATGCCAAAGCCAGAGGCAACAAACAGAGCCTCTATAATTTTTTCTTCTTCAAATTGATATTCATCAGCCAGAGTTAAGAGAGAACCGGGCATAATTCCACAGGAACCGGCAGTTGGACAGGCCACGATCTTACCCATAGCTGAGTTCAGTTCCGAAACCGCCAGAGTATTGGCTATAATGCGGGAAAACAGGTCGCCAACCAGGCTTTTTCCTTCTTTTCTTGCCTGATCTACTAATTTTGCATCCCCTCCGGTCAAACCACTCATTGATTTTATATCCTGATTTAAAGCAGGTTTAACTGATTCCCGCATGACTTCTAAGGTTTCTTTCATCTTTTCCCTTACTTCTGCTTCCGAAAGTTCAGTAATCTCAATTTCCCGGTCGATAACCACCTGAGCCAGTGAGATTTCCTTTTTTTCTGCAATTTCGATTAATTCTTTTACTGTATTAAAATTTTCCACTCTGCTGCCTCCTCTTTAATTCAACGGCTTAATTAGTTTTGAAGTTTTGATGCCGGGGATACCTCTAATCAGGGACAGGATCTGATCTTCAATCTCATGGTCAAGGTTGATAATTGCTGTCGCCTGGTGACCTTTTCGCTCCCTTAAAACCTGCATTTCGGCAATGTTTAAATTATAGATATTTAAAATTTCCGAAATCTTAGCAATTAATCCCGGCTGGTCCTGGTGAAAGGTGATAAGAGTATAGTATTCTCCCTTTAAGTTTAGCTCAGTATTATTTAACCTGGTAACAACTATTTTTCCGCCGCCAACCGAGGAAGCTGTAATTGTTGTGTTAACACCGTCCACATCTGTAATTTCCAGTTTTACAGTATTGGGGTGAACATTTTCTAATTTGATTGGAAAAAATTCAAATTTAATTCCCATCTCTGCTGCTGTTTTCAGCGAATCCTTGATTTTTGGATCATCAGTCTTATAGCCTAAAAGCCCGCCAATAATGGCCCTGTCTGTACCATGACCTTTATATGTTTCTTTAAAAGAACCGTGAAAATATATTTTTATATCCTGATATTCATTATTTACAATTTCTTTGGCAAGATTGCCGATCCTGACAGCCCCGGCTGTATGTGAGCTGGATGGGCCAATCATAACCGGTCCAATCATATCAAAAGCACTTAGATTATCCATTAATGCACCACCTAAAAAAGATTTTAAAACTATATTTCAAACAATTTATGTAACTCTTACAAAATATTTTAAAGTGTCCACCAGCAGTTGTCAAGAATTTCGACTTTAACAGAAAAAAGACCGGTATTGCTACCGGCTCAAATTTGCTAGGAAACAAAATTTTCTCTTTTATTTTCTCTAAGTTCCTTTAGTTCTTTTTCTGACTCAAGAAATACCTTCAAGTAATCTCCTACAACTTCTAGATGTTTCTTCTCCTGCAGCAGATCATCAATTAATTCTTTTATTTTAGCGAGAGATTCTATCCGACTGAGGCTGAGTTTGGTAACCAATTTTTTGTCATTAAAGAGTTTACTGCAGTTAACAAACCTGATTAGCTCTTCCTCATTAATCTGATGTGGATGACTACCTTCAAGTTCCAGACATTTTCTGGCTTCTGCAATTTCTGGAATTTTATATTTATCCTTAAGCTTCAACGCAGTTAATATCTCTGCTGTCACAATCTCCGGATATAGAGCACTACCATTTTTAATTTTCACCCGGGAGATAACTCCCTTTCTGGACCAGTCGCGAAGTCTGAATTCGGTATAAATTGGAGGGATTTCATCGCCCCTTATCTCTTCTACAAGTCTGCGAGCACCATCTAAGGAAATCATAAATATCAGATCCTTTCCTGTGCTGTTAACACTATGTCAACAAGACAACTCACTTCTCTTAACTGCGCTCATCTTCGAAAAAATCCTGCAGATGTCCTTCTGTAATCCTCCATTTTCTGGCAACTTTCTTCGCCTTCAATTCTTTTTTCTTTATCAACTTCAAAACCGAATTTCTGGAGATTTTTAGCATATCAGCGACCTCATCTGTAGTATATACCTTCATCTAAAAGCTCTCCTTTCTTACAATTATATTATACTACAGATTGATGGAGTTTTCAATTTTTTGAATACTATTTGAATATACCCTGACATATCTTTGAGCTTATTTGAAATATTTAATTTAAACTTTCTTCAAAAAATGCATCAGCCCTTCTACAGATGAATTTTTTATAGATCTTCGAGTTTTTGAAATTCTGCTGCTGCCTGATCAAAATTAAATTCTAAATTTCCTCTAAATATTCTAATGAAATTATGTCGAAAAATAATATCTGCTGTCTTATCCAAAATTTCTGAGCTAAATAGCCAAAGAATCTTCAATAAACCCCCAAAGAATGGAAAAGATTTTTCGGCTTTAATCAGATATAATTAAGATATGGATGAAATTAGTAATGATTTTTAAATTTGGGGGGATTCAGATGGAAAAAACACTTGCTTTAGTTACTGCTGGAGGTCGACTTGATCTTTTGTCTAAAACTCGTTCAAAGGCTGCCCTGCCATTTGCGGGGAAATTTCGGCTGATTGATTTTACTTTAAATAACTGCATAAATTCGGGCATTGAAAATATTGGCGTTATAACTCAGTATATGCCCTATTCATTAAGAGAACATATTGGGATCGGTAAGCCCTGGGATTTAGACCGCAAAAATGGAGGAATCACTATTCTGCAGCCCTATAAGGGTAAGGAGGGTGAAGACTGGTATTATGGTGATGCACAGGCTGTCTACAATAATCTCAGTTATATTATGAGTAATGGTCCTGAAGAAATATTAATCCTGCCGGGGAACCTGGTCTATAAAATGAATTATCAAAAATTAATCAGACAGCATCGAGAAAATGATGCTGATTTAACTTTAGCAGCTAACAATATTCCCTATCCTGATGCCCGTCACTTTTCTATTTTAGATTATGAAGATAATCTGCAGTTAAAAAATATAAAAAAGGAAGAAGAACCTGCTAAAAATCTGGTTTCAATGGGGATTTTTGTCTTTAAAAAAGAGGTGCTCGTTAAATATTTAAAAGAGTACTGCAGTCAGGGAGCAGTGGATTTTGAAACAGAGATAATTCCGCAGATGCTTGCTGATCAGAAAAAGATTTTCATCTCTAAATATCAGGGCTACTGGAGGAGTATTAGAACAGTTCAATCTTACTGGAAAAGTAATCTGGAAACTACTGACGCTGTTCCGGAAATTAACCTCTATGATCCAGACTGGCCAATCTATACCCGCAGTGAGGAAAAACCTCCAGTTAAATTTGGCCCTCATAGCCTGAGTACAAAAAGTTTGATTGCCAATGGCGCAATTGTCAACGGCAGAGTAGAAAATTCGATTATTGGACCGGGTGTCTACATCGAAGCTGGAGCCCTGGTTAAAAATTCTATCATCTTAAATGATTCCACAATCCGCAAAAATTCAATGGTCAACAAAAGCATTATTGATAAAAATGTGGAAATTAAAGAAAATGTACAGATAGGTTATGGAAATGATTTTACGGTCAACTCTGATTCAGAAAACAATCTGGAAAACGGTCTAAATTTAATTGCAAGAAATATTTCTGTTGACTCCGGCTGCATTATTCACCGCAACTGCCGGATAGCCAGGGACCTAAAAAGAGGCCAGTTTAAAAATAATGAGATTCTAAGTGGAACTACAGTAGAATAGGTAATTTTAAAAAAATAAGCCGGGCTTGAGTTTCTGCCCGGCTTTAATAAATTAAGATTAAAATAAATTTTAATAATCCTCACTGCTGATATAAAGTTTTAAACTTTTTAGATAGTCAACATCATAGGGCGAATCTTCTTTGAAAATAATAGCCCTGATAAATGCAATTTTGGGGCTTAAAGACTTTTTAGACTCTTTATCTTCATTTAGGGTAATCTGAAAACGCCTCTCTTCACTGCGGCTGACAATTACAAAGGCATTCTCTTTATCTGAAAATGTATAAACATAATTTTGGGGATCAAAAACTGCATCATCCTCAGCAAAGGCAATATAATAATACTGACTGTCATTGAACTCAAAGGTTGCAATCTTATAGTTTTCAATTAGATATTCAAGTCTACTTTCAGTTAACTGCAGCTCTATTCCCTTAATATAACCCTGATCATCAAGGTCATTTTGAAATTCTTCTATAAAATCTCCATCCATAATTGCATCAGTATATTTTTTATCAGGCCAGTTAAGCTTATTCAATTTAAGATAAACATTATCTACTACTTCTATTGGCTGGTTGGATGCAATTAATCTGCTCTTATCATAATTATCTTCATAGTGTTTGCTAAATTTCTGCAGATAAATATAACCCATATCACAGCTTTGATCACAGGTAATATCCATATTTTTATGCCTCCTTATCTAATACACATTCTATATCTATTCTTAAAAACCTGCCTTCAGTTAGCAATAATTTCTAACTATTATTATAACAAAATTTGAGAAAAAATTTAATAAATAAAATACAAAATGGAAAAAAAGTAGGCTGCTTTTGGATCAGAGCTGAAAAAATCACAGAAATTTGAATTTTAGCTGGCGGGGATTTATAATTATATTAATTAAAAGAGGTGATGGCAAAATGTACTGGAGTTTTTTGATTTCCCTGGCGGCATTTACAGTTATCTATTTTGTGCTGCTTTATTCAACCAGATTTATTTTAAAAGATTTAAGTGAAAAGCGATATAAACAGATTAGAGAAAACCTTAAGATTCCTCTGCTCTATCTGCTGATAAATATTGCGCTTTTGATTCCTTTTTATTATCTCAAAGAGAGCAATGAATTACTTGCTTTTTTGAATCACTTTTTAAGAATTACAATTATCTTTTTAATCAGCTGGTTTATAATTCGGCTGATGCATTTAATCAGGCTCTATCTTGATGATACTCATAAAATTGATGTCAGCAATAATTTAAAGGCCCGAAAAATACATACTCAGTATCGAATCTTAGAGCGGGTTATTAAAGTTTTGATTATCTTTATTGCAGTTGCTGCTGTCCTAATGACTTTTGATTCGATCAGGCAGGTCGGCATCAGTTTATTTGCTTCTGCAGGTGTGGCCAGTATTATTATTGGTTTTTCAGCTCAGAAGATTATTGCCTCGATTATTGCCGGCATCCAGCTTGCTATAGCTCAGCCAATTAGAGTTCAGGATGTAGTTATCGTCAACGGTGAGTGGGGCTGGATTGAAGAAATTAATTTAACTTATGTGGTGGTTAAAGTCTGGGACCGCAGAAGGCTGGTTGTCCCCACAACTTATTTTATCGATAATATCTTTCAGAACTGGACCCGAAAATCATCTTTTATTCTGGGAACTGTCTTTTTATACACAGACTACACAATTTCTGTTGATGCAGTCAGAGAGGAACTGGACCGGCTGCTGGAGGATAATAAACTCTGGGACGGCAAGGTTAAGGTGGTTCAGGTAACTGATGCCAGTGAAAAATCGATGGAGCTGAGAATTTTAGTCAGTGCTGATGACTCACCAACAGCCTGGGAACTCAGAGTTTATCTGCGGGAAAAGCTGATCAAATTTATCCAGGAAAATTATCCCGAGAGTCTGCCCAGAACCAGAGTCGAATTTCCAGAAGATAAATAAAACCCATACACAGCTAAACCATGTATGGGTACACTTTTGTTATAAGCATTACATTTTTACTTTTGGAAGAGATAATGGCTGATAAACCACTCATCTCCACCGTTATAACCAAAGAACTCAGCCGAGGATATGAAAAATAGGCGCCAGTAATTCCACCACTTCTCAGCATCCTGAGCTCCATAGGTTGATTCTAAAATTGGATAAATAGACTGTTTTTTCTGGTCCATTATTGAAAGCCAGGCCTCTAGAGTTTTCTGATAGTGGCTGCCTGATACTGCCCACTGCTTTTCTAAACTAAGGTCACTGCTAAAATAATGGAGCAGATCCTGGCTGGGCATTGTGCCGCCACTGAAAAAATAGCGGGCCATCCAGTCAGTATTTTTGCTGTCCTGATAGGTAAAGGGATAAAATTGATGGGTAAAAATGTGAATAAATAGTTTGCCCTCATCAGTTAAAAAGCTGCTCACTTTCTCCATTAACTTCTGATAGTTGCGCATATGTTCAAACATCTCGACCGATACTATCCGATCAAATCTGGCATCTGTAGAAAAATTATTGATATCTGCTTTTACCGCTCTTAGATTCTCGATTCTATTGTTAGCTGCCAGCTGATTGATATAATTTATCTGCAGCTTTGAATTGGAGACTGCAATAATCCTCGAATCAGGAAATTTTTTTGCCAGATAAAAAGAAAGGGATCCCCAGCCGCAGCCGAGTTCCAAAATATTCTGTCCATTTTCAATTTCTGCCCTCTCAGCAGTCAGCTTCAGCATCTCATCTTCAGCCTGGTCAAGTCTCTGCTGCAGGTCATCCTGTTTTTTTAACTTTTTATAGCTTAGATCATCAGACCAGTAGCAGCAGCTGTACTTTAAATTTCTGCCCAGAATTTTTTCAAAAAACTCGGGTGGAAGTTCATAGTGCTGCTCATTAGCCGCTTCGGTTTGAACAGCTATTGGCTGTGTTTTCAAATTCTCCCTAAACATTTTTAAGTATTTAAATCTATCTTCAATTGTAAGCTTATTCTGCTTTTTAATCCGCTTTTTAACAATCCTTCTAATTCCTCTTCTCAATAAAAAGTCAGGTATTTTTCCAGTTGCCAGAATATTATCTAAATCCAAAGTTATCACCTCAATAAGTGATTATTTATAAAAATATTATTAGTTAATATTATACAGCAGTATTATTAAAATTGCATTAACTAAAAGTTATTTTTTTATAAAATAGCCGGCAGTAATACTGACAATCAGCGCCAGAGTCATAGCGGGAAGGAAATTTAAATTAAAATATCTAATAATAAGCACAAGAACGAGACCAATGCCAAAATAAATTAGATTCTTCTTAGTTTTATCAGTCATTTTATCATCCTTTATAGATCGGTATTTTCTTTTATTTTAGTTAAAAATTCTCTGCCATAGCGGGAATACTTTACTTCTCCAACTCCACTTACTTCAAGCATCTGAGATTGATTTTGCGGCAGAACCCGGCACATATCCTTTAAAGTGCTGTCGTGAAAAATAATATAGGGTGGGACACCTTCCTTTTGGGAAATTTCTTTGCGCAGCTCTTTTAAAATCATAAAAAGCTCGCTGTCCTCACTGACCTGCTTTTGTTCTGCTTCTACCCTTTTTTCTACCTCGAGTTCGCCGTTCATAATCTGATATGATTTTTGATTTAACTTTAAAAGCGGGAACTTAGCTCCTGACTGGCTCAGATAATCATCGGCCACCAGCAGATTAATCAAATTCTTAATCTCCTTTATCGTATAACCTGGCATAATCCCGTAGGTTGAAAGCTGATCAAAATTTGATTCTAGAATCTTCTGGCTCTTTGAACCTGCCAGCACCTTGGCTGTAACAGTAATTCCCCAGCGCTGATCAAGCCGGTAAACACAGGATAAAATTTTCTGCGCCTCAACTGTGATATCTTTCAAATCTCGCTGGTCATTGCAGCTGCTGCAGTTATTACAGCTCTCCGGTACCTTTTGGTCACCAAAATATTCTAAAATATAGGCGCGCAGACACCTGCTGGTGTGGCAGTAATCGACCATCTGCTGTAATTTTTTTAGATGCTCCTCTTTTCTTGTTGGGGAAGACTCTACCTGATCGATCAAAAATTTCTGAATATGCTTATCTCCCGGTGAATAGAGCAAAATACAGTCTGCTGGCTCTCCATCACGACCGGCACGGCCCGCCTCCTGATAATAGGACTCCATATTTTTGGGCATGTTGTAGTGGATTACAAAGCGGACATTGGACTTGTCAATCCCCATCCCAAAGGCATTGGTGGCCACCACAATTTTAAGCTTATCATAGATAAAATCTTCCTGAACAGCTGTCCTCTCTTTTTCTGAAAGACCGGCATGATACCTGCCGACCTGATAATCCAGACCGGCTAGCAGCTCATAGATTCTGTTGACTTCTTTTCTGGTTGCCGCATAAATAATTCCCGGCTGCTCGGAATTAACTTTTAGATAATCCTTTAAAAACTGATCCTTATCTATACCCTTGCGCAGCTTGAAGCTTAAGTTGGCTCTATCAAAACCCCCGGTGTAAATATTGGGATTTTCCATCTGCAGCTGTTTGCTGATATCCTTCCTGACTGCCGGAGTAGCTGTAGCGGTAAAGGCGCTCAGTATGGGCCGAGGCTTAAGCCTGTCTATAACCTGAGAAATGTTTAAATAACTGGGGCGGAAATCATGTCCCCACTGAGAAACACAGTGAGCCTCATCGACTGCAATCATTTCAATATCAATCTGCTGCAGGAGCTTTAAAAAACGGAAAGAGTTTAACCTCTCCGGAGCAACATAGAGCAGCTTATATTCCCCCGCAGCTGCAGCCTCTATTCTCATTTCCAGTTCCTGATTTGCAATCGAGCTGTTGATAAAAGTCGCTTTGATTCCCATCTCTTTTAAGGCATCGACCTGATCCTTCATCAGAGAAATCAAAGGAGAAATCACAATAGTTAAACCTTCAAAAATAAGGGCTGGAATCTGGTAACAGAGTGATTTTCCGGAACCAGTCGGCATTACAGCGACTGTATCTCTACCTGCGATAATATTTTCAATTAATTCCTGCTGCCCTTTTCTAAAACTGCTGTAACCATAGTATTTATTTAAAATTTCTTTGATATCTGTAGCTTTAGACATAAAAATTCCTTCCTGCTGCTTAATTTTTTGCTTTAATCCTGAACAAATATCTCATAATCCCTGCCATTTACAGTCAAACCGGAATAGTAATAATCATCATAGGCATTATTAATAATCAGGTTATATCTGCCGCGGCGGGCATGATAAATATCATCATTTAAAGTCACAATCTCCAGTGGCTGATCTTCAGAATTTCTTCGCAAATTAATCAGTTCATCGAGCTTCTCTTTTAAATCATATTTAAAATAGTCATTCCAGTAAATTACGGCTGGATTATCCTGAAAAAGTATATAGGCATAGCCGAGCTCCTTATTGGTGATAATTGCATCCCGGTTAAAGTCTCTTTCATCTCTTTCTATATCATGATTTGATAAAAAATTAACCTTATTTTTTTTGGAAATTCCCTCCAGACTCTGAACGGGAAAAAAGGGATCCATACACATCTCCTTGATGCTGTAATAAAGCGGAAAGTTAAATAAATTTATCTGACTGTGGTCAATAAACTCCTCCAGAATCCGGTCATCACCATGCCAGTATTCTCCCACCATAAAGGTATTATCACGAAAGTGATCGGCAAATTCCTTCGCAAAATCCCAGCGCATATCCTTGAGGTTATCCAGTCTGAAGCTGTCAAAACCTATCTCATTTTTCAGCCAGCTGGCCCAGTTTATCAGTTCATTTTTCATATATTCGTCATCAGAGTAATAACAGATCGTCTCTCCAAAGCTGTTGCGGCTGCTGCAGTCACCACACTCATGGCAGAAATGTTGATGATTTTTAGGGAAATCAGCTTCCGCAAATCTGGTGAAAGTTTTTTCCTCAAAGTGTGGGTTCCACTCTTTATCTCCACCCAGCATGTGGCCTAAAACCAAATCCGCCATTACCTTGACCTCATTGTGATGCAGTCGCTTGATCAGTTTTTTTAGAGTCTTTTTATTGCCAAATTTAGAATTCAAATTATAATGTTCTTTTATATCATAACCCATTGAGTTTTTTCCATTCATCCCTCTTGATGGAGGCGGCAGCCAGACTGTATCAAATCCCTTAACTGCTATCTCATCTGCAATAGACGAAATTTCTTCCCACCAGTCATCAAGACAGTTCCAGTAAAATCCCTGTAAAATTAACATATTTCCTTAGCTCCTAGTTTAATTAACTTTATTTTAATAAATAATGTTTATTGTTAGATAATTATAACATAAATTTCGACATAAAAACAGAAAAGCCCGCTTGAGAATAATCTCAAACGGGAATTATTAATAAAAACCTGCTTAAATCTGGTTTCAGCCAGCTCAGGCTATATTAATTTTATAATTTTTAAAAACCGCATTTAGTTCTGCCATTTTCTTTTCCGAAGGTGGCTTGACAGCTGCAAGTTTATATTCCAGGCCTAAGTTTTCCCACTTGTGTTTTCCTAACTCGTGGTAGGGCAGCAGCTCAATTTTTTCTAAGTATTTTTTGGGTTTGAGATATTCTGCAAACTGCCTCATCTTCTCCAGATCATCAGTAATTCCAGGAACTATAACCTGTCTGACCCAGTAGGGCTGTTTTTCTTTTTCCAGCAGCTCGACCAACTTAAGCGTCTTTTGGTTGCTGACCCCGGTTAGATCCTGGTGGATCAGATCATCCATTGTTTTGATATCCAGCAGTACCAGATCCAGATAGGGCAGAAATTTTTTAAACTTTTCGGGCTCCACAAAACCAGAAGTATCAAGGGCTGTATGCAGTCCTTCAGCTTTTGCCTTTTTTAAGAGATCAAGAGTGAATTCCGGCTGCATTGTCGGCTCACCCCCGGAAATTGTGAGACCACCACCTGAGCGCTCGATATAGGGTTTGATTTTAACAATCTTCTCCAGCAGGGAGTCAGTAGAAACCTTTTTCCCTTCTTTTAACTTCCAGGTGTCGGGATTGTGGCAGTACTGACAGCGCAGGGGACAGCCCTGAGTAAAAACAACAAAGCGGATTCCCGGTCCATCAACAGTGCCCATACTTTCAGTTGAATGTATATATCCTTCAGCCATTGTAACCTCCTTTTGTTTATTTGTTTATTTGAACCAGGTCCAAAATCAATATTTTGGACCTGGTTCAAGTGAATTACTGCACAATTAAATACTTTTATGGAAAGTTCTCGCAATTACTTCCTGCTGCTGTTCTGGAGTCAGCTTAATAAAGTTAACCGCATAACCGGAAACTCTGATTGTCAGTTGCGGATATTCTTCCGGATGTTCCACTGCATCAAGCAGGGTTTCCCGCTTTAGTACATTGACATTTAGGTGGTGTGCTCCCTGACCAAAGTAGCCGTCCAGAATTGAAGTCAGGTTATTAACCTGTGCTGACTCAGATTTACCTAATGCTTTCGGCACAATGGAGAAGGTATTGGAAATACCATCCTGGCAGTACTCATAAGGTATTTTAGCCACAGAATTAAGAGAGGCTAATGCACCTGAAGTATCTCTGCCGTGCATGGGATTGGCTCCTGGAGCAAAGGCTTCTCCTGCTTCTCTGCCATCCGGAGTCGCTCCTGTCTTTTTACCGTAAACTACATTTGAGGTAATAGTCAGAACTGACATGGAATGAACTGCATCCCGGTAGAGCTCGTGCTGTTTCAATTTGTTGATAAATAATTTTAGTACTTCTACTGCCAGCTCATCAACCCGGTCATCATCATTACCGTATTTAGGGAAGTCTCCCTCAATTTCAAAATCAATGATCATTCCTTCTTCATTTCTAATCGGTCTAACTTCGGCATATTTAATAGCACTTAAGGAGTCGGCAATAATAGAAAGTCCTGCTACGCCAAAGCCCATAATCCGTTGCACTTTCGTATCATGTAGAGCCATCTGAACTGCCTCATAGGCATATTTATCATGCATAAAGTGAATAATATTTAAAGCATCTACATATTTTTCACTCAACCAGTCAAGGAAGCGATCAAAATTTTCCATCACCTGGTCGTATTCTAAAACATCTCCCTCATAGGGCTTAAATTCGGGCCCCACCTGGGCACCTATTTTCTCATCCTTACCTCCATTTAGAGAATAAAGTAAGGTTTTAGGCAGGTTGCAGCGGGCACCAAAATACTGAATATCCTTACCCGGAGTCATTGCAGATACACAGCAGGCGATTCCATAATCATCAGAAAAGTTGCGGCGCATCAAATCGTCATTTTCATACTGCAGGGAGCTTGTATCTTTAGAAACCTTGGTGCAGTAGTTTTTAAAGCTTTCCGGCAGTTTTTCTGACCAGAGAACAGTCAGGTTGGGCTCCGGAGCCGGGCCGAGGTTATACAAGGTATTTAAAATTCTATAGCTGGTTTTGGTTACCAGAGGTCTGGTGTCAATTCCGATTCCACCGAGTACAATTGTTACCCAGAGTGGATCTCCACTGAAGAGCTCGTTGTAGGCTGGAGTTCTCAGCTGGCGGGCCAACCTCAGTTTGATTACAAAATCATCGATAATTTCCTGAGCTTCTTTTTCACTCAGCAGTCCTGCTTCTAAGTCTCTTTCAAAATAGATATCAAAGAATTCTGCCACCCGGCCAAAGGACATTGCTGCTCCGTTATTTTCCTGAATTGCAGCCAGATAGGCAAGATAGGTCCACTGAACTGCCTCTTCTGCATTTTTTGCTGGACGTGAAAGGTCACAGCCATAAGTTTCTCCGAGCCCCTTTAATTTTTTAAGGGCTTTTATCTGATCACTGACCTCTTCTCTGAGGCGAATTGTCTCTTCTGTCATCGGGCTCTTTAAATTGGCCTTGTCTTCTCTTTTAGCTTCAATTAGTCTATCCACACCATAAAGTGCTACTCTTCTGTAATCACCAATAATTCTGCCGCGTCCGTAAGCATCAGGTAGGCCGGTAATTACACCCGAGCGTCTGATTTCTCTAATTTCTGGAGTGTAGGCATCATAGACTCCATCGTTGTGGGTTTTTCTATATTTAGTAAAAATCTCATCTATTTCGGGATCAACTTTTTCGCCGTAGGCTTCTGCTGCCTGACGGGCCATTCTGATTCCTCCATAGGTATTTAAGGTTCTCTTTAAAGGTTGATCAGTCTGCAGTCCAACTATTATTTCCTGCTCCCGGTCAATATAACCGGCATCATAGGCGTTGATATCTGCAACTGTTTCTGTATCAATGGCAAGTACACCATCATTTTCTCTTTCTTTTTTTAAAAGTTCGGAACTCTGCCGCCAGAGATCTTCAGTTCTTTTGGTTGGACCTGCTAAGAAATCAGCCCCACCGGTATAGGGAGTATAATTTTGCTGAACAAAATCTCTTACATCAATCTCCTCTTCCCATCTCTGACCTGTTAATTTTAAAGTATCAAACTCCATTAAAAATCCTCCTCTTTTAGTCTTATAATCTTATTGGCTGCTTAAAAGATTTGTGAGTAAGCATCTGTATAGTCATTATTAAATTATATTTAATCTTTTAAGCTGAATTTCATCTTCTATACTAGCAGAAAAAATTACCATCGTCAAATCTTGAGTGCTTTACTATGTTTTGTTATTCGGCTCTAATTGTAAATTAGATTACAATAGCTTGCTTAAAGACTAAAATCTGCAGTTAAACAAAAAAATCGCCCCCCGGATAAAGAATTTACTCAATATCCAGGCGGGCGATTTACTAAAGATTATATTCCCCTATGGTTAAACCCATATTTATCCGCCAGTCATATAATCTAGATATTTAAATTTTTAAAACTACGCTTATTAGTTTAGCAGATTGTATGATACCTGTCAAATCAAATTTCGGCTGCCACTCGGCAGGGAGCCGCTTCAGCTCTGACTTTAAGTGGAAATACCAAAATCTTAAATGAACTTAAGCCCAGCAGCTTTTCTAAATTGCAGAGATTTTCTAAAATAAAAATATCATTTTCAAATAGTTTTTGATGAATTTTAAAAGGACTGTAATCAGGTGAAGGCATATCAAATCCCAGCACTTTGATTTCTTTTTCAATTAAAAAATCGGCAAATTCTTCCGAAATTACAGGATGCTTGCTGTAATATTTTTTGCTGCCGTACTCTTCTGCCATACCGGTGTAAATAATAACAATGTCATTTTTTTCGATCTCAGACTTATATCTTTCCTTAAAAGCAATAACTTCTTTTCCCACTGCATAGATTAATTTAGCCCGACCGGAAATAGAGTTAAGGTTAATATCAGCAGCATTGCGGACATCTTCCAGCATGTGGGCCGGCAAATCAAGATGAGTCCCGGTGTGCATCCCAATCTTTAAATTATGATTGCAGTAGCCATCACGTGCAATTTTTTTGTCATTGACCAGCTCAACTTCAATATCTCCCGGATAAACAGGCATCCCATTGTAAATTTCATAACTTAAATCTATTAGCTTTGACACAATGCACCTCCTTTTAAAACCTCAAATAAAATTATTTTCTCAAAGTTGCCCTGATGCGCTCTGGATTCGAAATTAAATCAAAAACATCATTAATTTCTCGGCTGATTAATTCTGCTCCCATCAGCGCACCGCGGGCAGTTCCCTCCGGTCCAATAACAGCAATCCCAAGCTCAGCATTTTTCAGCATCTGGGCATCATTATTTCCGTTTCCGACTGCAATTACCCGCTTTCTGCCAAGTTTTTCTACAAAATCAGCCTTAAATTTACTGCCGTCATTACCTTCAATAATTACCAGCTCGACATTTAAATCTTTAAGCAGATTTTCCGCATTCCCGAGTGTATCAGCAGTTAAAACATAGAGCTCAAATTCCTCAGCCAGCCGATTAATACCCTCTTTTACCCCGGCAATTAATTCTCCATCACAGGCCAAAGTTCCATTAAGATCAAAAACAATTTTTTCTACTTTTAAATTTTTACATCCTGGTATATTTATATTCAGCATAGCTTCCTCCTTCTCGATTGGTGCAGACTGCTCTTCAGCAAAAGCTTAGTTATTTTTGAAAAATTTTTTGAGCCTGATTTTGATAAACTTCAAGATCACTGCTGCTGTAGAGAACAAATCTAATTTTTTTAACACTTTCTAAATCAGAAGTTAATTTATTTACTGCAAGCAGGCTTATTTCTGCTGCCTCCTTAATTGGGTAACCGAAGGCTCCGGTCGAAATCGCCGGGAAGGCAATGCTTTTAATCCCATATTCTTCTGCCAGTTTTAAAGAATTTTGATAGCTTTTTTCTAAAAGGGCTGCCTCGGGCTGATCTTTGCCGCAAACAGGTCCCAGGGTGTGGATTACATATTGATTGGGCAGTTTAAAGGCTTTAGTAATCACCGCCTCACCGGGTTTAATTGGTGCCAGGGGACGACAGGCTTTTTCGAGTTCGGGCCCGGCGGCCCTGTGGATTGCTCCGGCAACTCCGCCACCAGTTTTAAGCTCAGCATTTGCCGCATTAACCACAGCCTTAATATCCTTTTGGGCTGCTATATCTCCCTGAATCAGCTCCAGTCTAATTCCGTCAATTTGAAAGTCCATTTAGATCACCCTTTCAAAAAGTATTAAAACTTTAACTGAATTAAAATAATGCAGTTTTAAGAGACCATTATTTAACTCTATCAGGGTCAAATTAGAAAGAATCATTTATATTTATATAATTCTTTAGTTGTTTATCATTTCCTTTTTTTAATGTAATTAAAATTAAAAAATGTATGTTATAATTTTCTAACTATTAAAAAGATAAATAATCATTTCTTTAGTCCAATTAACTAGTTTTATTAACTTAAATAAAATATTATGGAGCCTCAGAACTTTAAACAGCGCTAAGACTTTTTAAGCTCTTTTCACGAATCTCTATATCTTGACACTAATTCTATTATTTCCTATAATCCATGGTGGAATTGATGATAAAAGATTAAAATTACTTTCTCTGGGAGGTAATAATAAAGATGATTGATGAAAATTTAGCAAATGAAATTCAAGAATGGATGCAGGAAAAAGTTGAAGCAAGAAATGCAGATGGTGTTGTAGTTGGACTTAGTGGAGGTATAGATTCCTCTGTTGTTGGAGCCCTGGCCAAAAAGGCCTTTGGTGAAAATGTTCTGGGAGTTATGCTTCCAGCCAATGGCACAGTAACTAAAGATGTAGAATATGCTGAATTACTTGCTGATAAATTTGACATCGAAACTCTCAAAGTAAATATGAAAGAAATCAATGAGCCGCTGGAAAATAGATTGAAAAACATAGACATCGAAGAAACTGAGCGGAGTCACTGGCCGCAGACCAAGATTCCTACTCCAAATCCGGCCGAGCAGAACATTCAGACTCGACTGAGAATGATGACCCTCTATTATATTGCTGAGAAAAAGAACTATGTAGTGATGGGAACCAGTAATAAGAGTGAAATTCTAACCGGATATTATACACTTTATGGTGATGGAGCAACAGATATGAGGCCGATCGGAGATTTAAATAAAACTCAGGTCTGGGAACTGGCAGAAGTCCTGGGAGTTCCGGAGAAAATAATTAACCGCCCTCCTACAGGCGGCTGCCGCGGAGATGAAAGTGACCGTGATGAAAAAGAGTTTGGTATCAGCTATGAAGACTTTGATCAGATTTATGAATCAATCAATAATAATGATGATCTCTCTAAATTTGAAGAGGGAGATGTAAAGCGGGTTAAGGAACTGATTGATGCCGCAAGAGATAAATCAGATATCCCTACCTTTAAGATAGCTGAATAGATTATAAATATAATATTAGTTTAGACAAATAACTACAAAAGCTGACAGCCACCGGGTACCTGTCAGCTTTTGTCATTTTATCTTATATTTTGTTGGATTTGAGTCGTTTTCGACATATTTTAACATATATCGGGTGGTTCACGGTGGGTGTGCATTTAAAAGAGATACTCAAATTCCTCATAGCCTTCTTCAGCCAGATCTTCAGCCGGGATAAAATCTAAGGCAGATGAATTAATACAGTAGCGCAAGCCTGTGGGCTCCGGGCCATCTTCAAATACATGGCCTAAGTGAGAATCTGCACCTTTCGATCTGACCTCAATCCGAGTCATCCAGAGTGAGTTATCCTCAACTTCAACTATATTTTCTTCGACCAGCGGCTTAGTGAAGCTGGGCCAGCCGGAACCTGATTCAAATTTATCAGTTGAAGAAAAGAGAGGCTCACCGGAAACTACATCTACATAAATACCTGGTTCTTTATTGTCCCAGTACTTATTGTTAAAAGCAGGCTCTGTTGCATCGAGCTGAGTTACCTTGTACTGCAGATCAGTCAGTCTTGCTCTTAAATCCTGATCACTTTCTTCCTCATTGATCACCACACTGTCTGCATCTTCAGTCTTACAGAATGTCACACATTCAGCCGGGTCAATACTATTTTTTTCTAACAGCCTCTCCTGCAGCTCGGTGCTTAGACCAAGCTCACCGATATTCTGAATAATATTATCCCGCTCACCATTACCGGTAATATAACCACTTACCTTGGTTACAGCCGGTGAATTGATGAATTCTTCCATTGTCATCTGGTCCAGATAGTGCTCACGGAAAGCCACCTGCTGCTGAAGTCTGAATTTCTGATGGTAGTCTTCAGCCAGATAGAAGCTGTTGAGCTCTTTGATTTCAGTTTTGATCTCTCTGCCGCTTTCAGCTTCCAGCTCTTCTTTTACTGCATCAGCTATCTGCTGCTGCTCTGAGTTATTATATAAAATCAGAGAAGCATACTGCCTCGAATAAGCCTGACTGTAAGGATTGTGACTGTCGAAGAAAATCTCCACCAATTCTCTGTAGGAAATCACTTCTGGGTCATAATCAATTTCAATTGTTTCTGTGTGATCACCTATCACCTTATAAGTTGGATTTTCAGTTGTACCACCTGCATAACCAACTCTGGTTCTAACTACTCCTTCTAAGGCTCCAAAAGAAGCGTCAGGTCCCCAGAAGCAGCCTAAGGAAAAAGTCGCTGTTTCAGTCTCCACCTCATTCATTTTCTGATCATAGGGAATTTCAGTCTGGGCCACAACACTAACTGTCATGCCAAAAACACTCAGTAAAACAACCGCCATTACTATTAAATAATCCATCTAATCTACCTCCTGTATATAAAAAGATATAATATCCTGCCTTGCTATCTTTATAATAGTACTAATTACTACTAAATAATAGTAAGTAGATTACTCAGGATTGAATTTGATTTCCATTAAAAAAATAGTTATGATATAAATAATGTGGATTAATTAACTAATATAAATAGATAATAAGGATGTTGATTAAAAATGGAGAAAAGTACAATATCAAAAATGCTTTAGGGGCCTCACTGATTCTGATTATTATTGGAATGGTGATCAGCAGCTCTTTTGGAACAATTGCTACCATAATAGTACTGCTGGGAGTAGCTGAAGGACTGGGAGTTCCAAAGGCGGTCACTGTGGGAGCAATGCTAGGCGATAAAATTTCTCCGATGTCGGATTCGACAAATTTGACTGCAGCGATGAGCAGCACCGATCTTTTTGATCATATCAAGTCGATGCTCTATGTATCAGGACCGGCAGCTCTGATCAATCTAATTTTATATACTATCATTGGAACTTTTTATTTAGAAAGCGGCGCTGACCTGGCAAATATTAACCAGATTTTAAGCAGCCTCTTTTGCTGAAATTTTAAATGCAGCGGCTAATGGTTATCAGGCTGATACCGGGCTTGAGCTTTTAGACAGCCTTTTAACTCAGGGTGGAATAAATAATATGATGAGTACAGTTGCCATTATTATGGCAGGAACTGCAATGGGAGGAATCTTAGAAAAAGCAAAGATTTTAGAAGTGATTTTAGACTCACTACTCAAAGTTGTTAAAAAACCCCGGGACTTGATTTTGATTTCCCTCAGTTCAGCCTATATTATGCTGCTGGCTACCGGAGAAATGTTTGTTTCGATTGTAATTCCCGGCCGAACTCTGGCACCTGCCTACCAGGAAATGAAAGTTGATAACAGTGTTCTTTCGCGTTCACTGGAGACCGCTTCTACCCTCGGCTGTTCTATCCTGCCCTGGGGAGTTGTTTCAGTTTATATTCAGAATGTGATGGATATCGGCTTCAGTTATATTCCCTATACCTTTTTATCCTTTCTGGCTCCAGTGATTGCGGTCATTTATGCCTTTAGCGGCAGCTTTACTTTTAAAAGTGAATAATAATAGAAAGCTGGCGGGAGAACTTTAATTTCTCCGCCAGCTTTTTTTGCTTTATATCATTTTGAAACTTATTCAAAATTAATCTTGTTTTCAGTTTATAGTATCGAAGCAATGGGATTCTTTTCAGCCGAGCTGTAAACTTTTTTGGTCTCTAAGTTTATGGCACTTAAAATTCCACCCTTGCCGGCTCCTGTGTCCATTAAAATCTTATTTTCTTCAAATTTAACCTTTGGGACCGGTGTATGCCCGGCAACTACGGTTCTTTTTTCTTTAAAATCTCCCGCTTTTGCTCCTAAAAATTGATATCTGATCCAGACCAGATCGTGTTCTGTCTGTTCTTTAAGCTTTCGGTCAGGCCGAATACCGGCATGGACAAAAATATAATCCTGACTGCTGTGGTAGTAGGGCAGTGAGTTGAAAAATCGAGCAGCTTCTTTAAGCTCTGAACGGTTGGGAAAACTTCTTTCTGTAGCCTGGCCTCCATTGTGATACCAGAGGTCAATATTATTATCATTCAAAACTGCATCGATCATCATTTCTTCGTGATTACCTCTTAGAAAAATATTATCGCCATTATCTAATTCTTTGATATATCTGTAAACCTTATAGGAATCAGCACCCCGGTCAATGTAGTCGCCCAGGAAAATCAATTTATCCTCTTTGGGTTTATAATTAATTTTGTCAATGATTGTTTTGAGCTGATCTATTTCTCCGTGAATATCACCAATTACATATTCCGCCATCTTAAAAGCACCTCCTGCTCACTACTTTCTTTAATTATAACATAAGTGATTGAAGATTTTAATTATTTAACTTAGCTTTCTTTGAGGCGGTTTAAGAGCTTTTCTGTTTTTTTAAAATGAGATCCCCGCCAGTAAATTTTGTCACAGGTTTTGCAGTATCGAAAATCGTTAAAATACTTTTTCGTTTTCGGCTCCAGGCGCTCAATAATCTCTTCCTTATCAATTTTTTCTAATTTACTGTTGCAGTTGACACAGCGGCTTTCTCCCTGATAGTACTGGCTCAGACTGTAGCGATTGAAAACTTCTTTGAGCTGCTCTTTAGGATCATCATTCCAGATAAAGCTGGCCCACTTAACCTTTTTCCTCATCAGAAGCCCCAGATCCCTGCTTAAAATTATTCTCTCCTCTTTTTCTGCAATATCTGCTATTTCCGGGTCAAGATAGTCATTTCTGTATGCTGTATCAAAGCCAAAACGCCTCAGATAGCGGGCAAGTCTTCCCAGATGAACATCCAGAATAAATTTTGGTTTATCCAGTGGATATTCAGGCAGCAGCGTTTTTTCCGCAGACAATTTGAAATTATAAAGAGGGGGATAGATAGAAAATAAATCTCCCGGCTGAACCAGATAAGAGAAATCAACCGGCTCCCCATTTTTTAAGATCAGGGCAACCTCGGGATGAGGAACCCCAATGCTTTCAACCCTATCTTTAATGGTCTGCCGACCGCGATAGTGGTGAAGATAATAGCGGCCGTTTATGAGCTCAAGATTTTTTGTTCTATCTAGATTGATAAATTTATTTAAATACGAGTAAAATCTTAGTTTTATCGTTTTCATCTAAACCGCTTCCTTAAATTTAGTTAGTTATTCCCAGCTTTCTCCTCTTTTTAAATCCAGATTAATTTTTTCCTTGATTTTTTTCTTATTGTGGTACATTTTGCGGTCAGCTGCATTGATCATTGCTTCCAGACTCTGATACTTACTGCTGTCATAGATATAGCCAAAGGCAATACTGAAATATTTTTCCGGGTGTTTTTTTGCTTTTTCCTTTATTCGAGTTATGATCTTTTTACATTCTTCTTTATTTGTCTCCGGTAAAATGATAGCAAATTCATCTCCACCAATTCTAGAAATAATGTCCTTTTCTCTAAGTTCTGATTTTAATAAATTTGCAGCCGATTTAATATACTCGTCTCCTTTTTTATGGCCGTGATTATCATTAATCACTTTTAAGTTATTTATATCAGCAATGATTACAGAAGGCTTGTGTCTTTTGGGATCATCCAGATCCTCCAGCTTATTTTCAAAATATCTTCTGTTATGGAGACCTGTCATCTCATCGTGAAAACTTAAATATCTAATTTTTTCATTCTGTTTTTTAAATGCTCTAATTTGTTTCCCACTTGAGATAACCCCCAATAAAACCTGGATTAAAATTATTGTTTTGATAATCAGATAGGATTCAAAATAAAGAAATATTACATAAAATAAAATTTGAGCCAGCCAGAGTATAAAGGCTTTTTTGTCATCTGAATTCTTAAGAAAATTATCATAGATTATAATAAATAGTAAAAAATAAGAAATACCAAATAGAAAATCAGTCTGGTCATTTAAAGTCCCAAAAAATAATTTTGAGATTAATATTAATCCATTTATTGTTAGAAAAACATAAAATAAAATGGACATTTTTTTATTACTCAAATTTTTAAATTCAAAATTCATAATAAACTCCTTTATATAATCCTCATCTTATTATAATTCTTTATTTAATTATTCAAGATTAAGCTGCTAAATCCTTTTAATTTTGCCTAAGTTGCAAATTTTTTATATAATGGAATTAAAGAAATTAGTTAGAAGAAATTGATACTAAAGGAGCAATTCAAGATGGACTTTCGAAAAGAAGAAATTTTAGAAGAGTTACGCTCTATATTTTTAAATAAAACCTTTGATGCCCTGCTCCCACCGCTGGTCTATGCCGTCAGCAACTCTATTTTCGGCCTGCTTTCGGCAATTACTCTGGCAGTAACTACAGCTTTATTTAATTTTATGCGAAGATTTATCAAAAAAGAAAACTGGAAATATTCTTTGGCTGGTCTTGGAGGAGTAATTTTTGCTTCCTCACTGGCTTATTTGAGTAATAATGCCAGCAGTTATTTTATTCCTGCTCTGACTTCTTCAACCCTCTTTTTGCTGGCCTCTCTGATTACAGTTCTGATCGGCAAACCGCTGGCAGCCTGGGCAAGTCATTTAAGCAGAGGCTGGCCTTTAGAATGGTTCTGGCGGAATGATATTAAACCTGCTTACAGAGAAGTTACTATTTTCTGGGCTCTTTATTTTGCCCTGCGGCTTACAATTCAGCTCAACTTATTTTTTAGCGAAGCTGTACTCAACTTAGCCTGGGTGAATATTATACTCGGCTGGCCGGCCATAATTGTTGTTTTAACAATCAGTTATATTTACGGTGTCTGGCGGCTTGATAACCTGGGAGGACCGGGAGTTGATGAGTTTAAAAAGGGAAAAGAACCACCCTGGGACGGCCAGAAGCGGGGTTTTTAGAAAACAGATCAAATTTTAGCATCAAATTAGCTGATTTATAATAATGAGAGGTCACCTCTGCAGAAATAAAGGCTGCTCTGGTGACCTCTTTTAATAATTATTTTCTATATTCCTTTTTAATAAAGTCAGTGTAGTTACCTGTTAGCTTCCATTTATCTGCATCTAACTCTTTTAAATCGAGCAGCTTATAATTTTTTATCTCAGCACTTTTGTTTTCCATGCTGGCCCGGTGATGGCCGGTTGTCAGAACAGCTTTAGAAAAATTATAATTCATATTTTCTAGCTGACCGTTAAAGATTACCAGCCGATCAGTATCTGCAGTTTTAATTCGGGCAGAGCCGCAGTCATAAATTAATTCAAGCAGTGTACTAAGCTGAGTTTGAGAAAGAACTGCTTCAAAGCGGTCCAAAAATTCTGGCCCCTCATTTTCCGCAGCAGCTTTTTCTATGCTTTCTGCCAGCTCAGTTTTGACAGCTGTTTCTACTTTAAAGTTCTTAAGCATTTTTTTAATTTTTTCTACTTTAAGATCTTTTTTCTTCATTAAACCCTGCTCATTTTTAATTTTAAGCTGATAGCTTTTGGCCGGGTCATAATCAAATTCAATTATTAGCTCACCAGTTTTCTGATTGTAATTACTTTCAGAATCAATTTTTTTGTCAGCAGCTGTTATTTCTACTCCTGGATTAGTCAGGGATCTAAAATTCAGCTGCAGCCGGCGCTCTGCCGGGATAATTTTTGCCGAACCTTCAACAGGAAGAATTTTAAAGTTCAGCTGCTCCTGCTGCCATTTGCTTTTAAAAATAGTTTTGGCAGTTTTTAGTTCAGATTCTGCTGCAGCACCGTTATCTTCGTAGAGTTCAAACTTGTTACCTGCCCCCGGGAAAACATCTACTTTAAGAATCTCCGGATTTGAAGTATCGCCAAAGTCAGTTTCTCCTGCCAGCGGAATAATAGCTCCTGCCTTTGCAAAGAGTGGAAAATCTGAAAGATCTCCATAAATATTATACCAGTTCTTACCCTGATAATATTCACCGCTGAAGTAGTCAAACCATTCTCCCTCAGGCAGCCAGACTGTCTGTCGGCTCAAATTAGTCAGCTCTGAAGCTGGTTCTAAAAACGGAGCAGCAATCAGCTCACTGCCGAAATAATACTGGTCCGGAAGTGAATAAGCTGGCTCAGACTTTTCCTGATAGTACATCGGCCTAATTAAAGAAATTGCGGTCTCTCTTGCCTTATAGCTGTGGGTATAGAGATAAGGTATCAGCTGATGTCTAAGCTGCATGTATTCTTTTGCTATCTCAAAGACCTCAGCTCCGTGGCCCCAGGGTCTGCGGTCAAGATAAGGATCCTTGGTAGAATGAAGCCTCATTACTGGGCTGAAAACTCCAAACTGCAGCCAGCGGGTATATAATTCTTTATCTTCTGTACCCATACAGTGGCCGCCTATATCATGGCTCCACCAGCCGTAGAGCACATTGGAGGCAGTAGCAGTAAAGTAGGGCTGAAATTTAAGTGAGTCCCAACTAACTACTGTATCCCCGGAAAAACCAATTGGATAGCGGTGGCTGCCCAGACCTCCCCAGCGGGAAAAGATAAAGTTTCGCTTATCATTATTACGGGCCAGATCATAAAAATGGAGATGGTTTAAGCCCCAGAGCGGGTCAACACCTTCAAGACCACTTTCGGTTCCCTGCTGCCAGTCCAGCCACCAGAAATCAATCCCATCTTCATCTTCAAGCGGATTATGTAAAAATTTGAAGTAACCGTTAATAAAATCAAGATCACTTAAATCAAATTTTACTCCCTCTTCACTCTCCGGATCAAGCTGCATAAATTCTGCCATCTGCTGATACTGATCTTCGTGAGGATGAACTCCATCAGCCGGATGTAAATTGAGAGCTGTTTTTAGACCTTTTTGATGCAGCCACTGCACAAATTCTTTTGGCTCCGGAAAAAAATCTCGATTCCAGCTGTAGCCTGTCCAACCACTTGTATATTTATTTTCAACCTGATGCCAGTCCATATCTACAATACAGACTGAAAGTGGAATCTCTTTTTTTTCAAATTCCAGCATCAGATCCTTTAATTCCTGATCGGAATACTCCCAGTAGCGGCTCCACCAGTTACCTAAAGCCCAGCGAGGGAGCAGTGGAATCTCTCCTGTGATTTTTGAGAAATCTTTTAATATCTTTTGATAATTGTCTCCATAGGCCAGGAAATATAAATCCTGATAGTTATCAGCTTTTCCTCGGGCTTCAAGCCAGCCTGTATCATTAAAAACAAGACTCCCTGTGTCATCAATTAATGTCCAGCCAGATTTAGAAAGCAGTCCTTCTTCCAGCTCAACCGCACCATCAACTCCGTCCAGAGTTCTGTGAGTACCTTTAAGGTTCTCTTCATCTTCTTTTCCGTAAAACCATAGTTCATTATTTGCTTTAACTTTTATTTTTAAATTATCCTGAGATAATTTTTTACCATCTCTTAAATACTCTAATTTCAATTTTTCGGTTTCCAGGGTTAACTGCTGCTCATCTTTTTTGAGAGAAAACTTCGGTACTCTAAGTTCTCTCTTCCAGACAAGTTGGGTTGCTCGGTCATCAAATTCTTTTTTCGGTTCATATTCCAGCCGCAGAATTCCTGTAGTTAAAACAGTAATTCGTAGCTGATCACAAAAAACTACAGCTTTTTGGGAAGCTGTAGAATTAAAATCAATCTGAAAATGTTCGGCAAGTTCTGTCATAGTTTATTTCAACTCCTAATGAGATACTTATATTTCTTTTATTATAACATCAGCTGATATAACAGACAAATCTATTATGACCATCGATTCAAAAAAATCAATTGCAAAAATAATTATAATTGAATAGAATCTAAATTAATTATTATTTCTTGAGGTATATCTTTGCTGTAAAATGCTTTTCTGAACCTGCTTATTATTTCCTGGATTTCAAAAAAATCAAGCTCATTAAACAAAATTAAATACTGGATTTTATTCCACCTACAGACAATATCTATATTACGGATTGTCTGTTTTAATATCTCTTCTAAGTAATTAATTATCTCCTGATACTCATCATCTCTTATTTTTTCCAGATTAATATTTAAAGAGATTGAAATTAAAAATGACTTAGTTTTATTTCTTTCTTTTTTTCTGATACTAAACCAGCAGAAATAATTAAAAGTACTTTTATCTACAAAACAAAAATCAGCTTCTTGAGCAAAATTTTCCAGTTCAGCTTTAATTTTGTTTATCTCTTCACGCTGTTCCTCTGCTGAAACAACTTCAGCTAATAAATTTTCGAGATGTGAATTTAATTTTAATTTATTTAGAGAAAAAACATTTAACATATACTGATAGTGCAGCTTAGCTTTTTGTTTTTTATTCTGTCTGATTAAGGCATTTAACAAATTAAAATGAATTTCTTCATCAAAGGGTTCTACATTTAAAGCCCGCTCAGAAATTTCCTCTACTTTAGCAAAATCTTCTTTTTTCTTTAACAGAGCAGATATTAAATAAATTTCTTCTAAATATAATCTCCTTAAATACAGTCGTTTTTGATTGATCCAGTTTACATCCTTATTTTCATGTAAAAAATCACCTCGGTATATTTTGAGAGCTTCTAGTGCACAAAAAGGAAGATCATCTTCGCCATTATTTTTTAAAGTTTCTTCGCTCATCTGACAGCATTTTTCAAAGTTTATAAAATCGATATAATGATCTGTATTCCAATTAAAACCATAGCCAAATTCCTCATAAATTATATACTTTTCTGCTTCATATTTTTCACCTGCTGCCAGTATTTTTCGGAGTCTAAAAACTAAATTTTGAATCGCATTTTTAGCATCATTTAATTCCAGAGAAAGATCAAGTCTATCCATTAATTCTTCAGCTGTAAATACTCTATTGGGGAAACTGATGAGAATTTTAAATAAATGCCATAATTTATGAGATCTTTGATGCTTTTCGTTTATAATATTATTACCCTTTTTTACAATGAATTTTCCCAGAGTATAAACTTCTAATTTGTTTTTGGACATAAAAATCTCTCCCTCTTAATTAAAATATAGAAGCAGATTACATAAATTTTCTTATCAGATTATTAATTTTATTAATCAGAATTTTCAAATTTATATTTAATTATATCACTCAGGGTTAATAAAAACAACTGATTTAGGAGAATGAATGCTGCCATATATTTAATTTTAAAAAAGCAAGAGAAAACCCCGATCTTAAAATCGGGGTTTAAACTCTCTATAATATAATCATTTTATTGACTATATTTGATTATTGATTCCAACTATTCCAGTTCATAGACATTTAAGTGGATACCATAGAAGTCATTTAGTGGAGCTATGATACTGCCACCAGAACCCGATTCTACTTCCTTATATTCAAAACTACCTGGTGCAGGATTACCACTTGGAGCACTGTCATAGTCCTGAACATATAAGTTGAAAGAACCAGGAACAAAATTCCAGCCATCAAGATCAACAGTTATTTCAACTTCGCCTCCACCTAGATCAGCGAATTCTAGATAACCTACATAGATATCCTGACCGGCATAGATGTCTGCCATTCCATTTTCCAGTTCAGCATATACTACATAAGTTGCCCAGTTTCCTCGATCATTGTATCTGTATACTCCAACATCATGAGCTGCCCAGGCGGTTTCACCATAAATTAGATCTACTGACCAGGAAGCTTGTGCAGTGTAGACATTTGGGAAACCAGCAGGTGATGCAGTTACTTCTGCAGTATTAACAAATGGATCCGGATCTTCTGACTGGATGATATAACTTGGATAGAACTCTCTAGATTCTCCATAACCAAGAGTAAAGCTCTCAGTTAAACCAAGCATTGCATCTGTCATTGTTGCTTCCAGATCTGGAGCATTAACAGAACTATCATTTGTTACAATAATAGTATAGTTAACAGTTTCTCCAACAAAGGCCTGAGTTTTATCTCCTGTCTTTGTGATTAATACTCCTGCTGTAAAGAGATCTACCAGATGACTTGCACTTGCTGTAATCTCGTCACTCATAGCACTATAACCAGCAGGTGTTACTGTTACTGTTGCTGTGTTTACTACTTCATTTTCTGCATCCATTGGAATTGTATAAACTTCAGTAAATGTCTCTACATCTCCAGAAGCCATATCTAATGGAATATCTAATCCCAACATCGGATCTGTTAGACTACCTACCAGGTTCGGTGAATTGCTTGAGCTGGTATTTCTGACTGTGATAGTATAAGTCACATCGTCTCCAGCTTTAGATAAATCATCACCTGTTTTCTCAATTTCAATCGAAGGCTCAAAGATCTCAACAGTCCAGGAAGCACTAGGATCGAAACGGTTTGGGAACCCAACTGGTGATGCAACCACAGATGCTGTATTTGTTAGTGAACCAATATCGCCCTGCTGAATAATATAGCTTGCATTAAAGACAGCAACTTCTTCAAAACCTAGAGTAATACTTTCCTCTAAATTAAGCATTGTATCTGTTACTGTACCTGCAAGGTCTGGTGCGTTAGCTGAACTTTGATTGGTTACAGTAATTGTATAGTTAACTGTATCTCCCACTTTAGCCAGGGACTTATCAGCTGTTTTATCTATTGATACTGCAGCTGTAAATAATTCTACCCTGTGACTTGCACTGACACTAACTTCATCAATAAGTGCACTATAACCTACAGGTTTTACTCTTACTGTTGCTGTGTTTAATACTTCATTTACTGCTTCCAGAGGAATTGTATAAACTACAGTTTCTACATATACTTCTCCAGGAGTCAGATCAAGAGGCATATCCAGACCTAACATAGGATCAGTTAAACTACCTACTAAATTAGGTGAGTTATCTGAACTGGTATTGGTTACTGTAATTTCAAAAGTAACATCGTCTCCAGCTTTAGATAATGGATCTCCTGTCTTCATTATTTCAATCGAAGGCACGAAAATATCTAATTCCCAGGAATCCTCAGCAGTATATTCATTTGGGAATCCTGCCGGGGAAGCCAGTACTGATGCTGTGTTGATTAGTGGAGCAACATCACTTGCCTGAATAGTATAACTTTCAGTAAAGATAGCTGTTTCTCCATAACCAAGACTGAAACTACCTACTAATCCAAGCATTGTATCGTTTACTTCACCTTCAAGCAGTGGGGCATTACTTGAGCTATCATTGGTTACAGTAATAGTGTAGTTAACAACATCCCCAACCTTAACTAGTTCTCTATCAGCTACTTTATCTAATGATACGCCTGCTGTAAAGAGTTCTACAGTGTGACTTGCACTGGCAGTAATTTGATCACTAATAACTACTGCTGCAGATAACTGGTTGGAAGAACTATAATCTGCAGGAGATACTGTAACTGTTGCTGTGTTAACTACTTCATTTTCTGCATCCATTGGAATTGTATAAACTTCAGTTATTGTTTCTACATCTCCAGGAGCCATGTCTAATGGAATATCTAATCCTAACATCGGATCTTCTAAACTACCTACCAGGTTAGGTGAATTATCTGAACTGGTATTAGTTACTGTGATAGTATAAGTCACATCGTCTCCAGCCTTAGATAAGTCGTCACCTGTTTTCTCAATCATTATAGATGGTTCGAAGATATCTAATTCCCAGGAAGCTTCTTCTCTATACTCATTTGGGAAACCTGCTGGTGATGCCAGTACATATGCTGTGTTGATTAATGGAGCAGCATCACTATCCTGAATAGTATAACTTTCTTCAAAGGTAGCTGTTTCTCCATAAACAAGACTAAAGCTCTCATTTAAAACGAGCATATCATCTGTCAGTTCAACTTCAAGCAGAGGTGCATTGGCTGAACTTTCATTGGTTACAGTAATAGTGTAGTTAACTACATCTCCAGCTTGAACCAGTGTCATATCAGCTTCTTTGGTTATTGATACTCCAGCTGTAAACAATTCAACTGAATGACTTGCCATGCTGCTTACCGTCCAGGAAGCATCTCCATAAACACTATAGATTGCTTCAACAGTATTTGTTAAAAAGTCTACTGAACCTTCTGGAACTTCATGACTTACTTCAACTAATACTTCATCCCCAACATATAATACTGCAGGGAATTCTGAACTTAGATCGCCGATAACATCATCAATTACACTAACTAGTTCCAGATCAATATTACCTGTATTTCTAATTGTGAAAGTATAATCAACACTATCTCCTACTTTAGAAAGTACATCACCGGTTTTTAAAATTTCTAAACCAGGTACGATATTGGCAAAATAGAAGGTAATGTGACTTACCTGATAAAGCTGACCATCATTTTCAGGTACGTGAAGTCCAGTTCCGGAAAATGCACCGGGAGTATAATCATAGAGATTACCACCCAGAGGACCACCTTTAACAAATACATAAGCAATTGGTCTGGTTGATTCCCAGTCAATATATAATCCTCCATCGTAAACATCAATGGTTACTCCCTCAGCGGTTCCAGATTCTGGAGGGTCAAATTTATAAAACTCCAGTTCGAGAACATAAGAGGGAAGATCTGGATCATTATCATATATTCCAATTATTTTATCATCATCATTAGCCAGAACACCTGACGTTAATAAGCCACCAAAAATCAACAGCATCGTCAGCGTTAAGACAATTAAAATAGAATACACACTTTTCTTCATGATTTATTCCTCCTCATTGGTTTAGATTCATTCCTGGCCGGTTTCACCATTTAGCTCACTGTCAGTATATCCGGTGACCATTTTTTTCTGACAGATCTCAGCTTCCAATGAGTGAGTCTAGATTGTGAATTAACAATTAACAAAGCTGATAATTAATTAAATAATCATTATTCTTTTTTTACCACCCCCTTTACAGTAAATTGCTTTTTATATTCATTAAAAACCTTTGTAATTTTTAATTCATTTATAAGCTTAAGCCTGATCAATTTACAGATTCTAAATTAATTTTAAGACTCTGGTTGATTAGATTTTCAGGACTTACATTAACTTTATAAACTCCTTCACCAGCAATCTTTGTTGCTTCAGGTAGGGAATCTTCTACTACCTTAATTGTATATTCACCCAGTGGAATATTTTTGAAATAAAAGCTGCCGTCACTTCTGCTGAAGGTAGTTCTGTTGAGCTCTTCAATCTCAATTTTAACCCAGCTCAGTTCTCTAACTTCAGAACCTTCTTCTCCAAGATTATTATCAGGAATAACAACCTGACCACTTATTTCTCCAATCTGGGTTAGAGCAAGTTCCAGAAAGATGTTTTCATTTTCTCTCAGTTCAACAAGCTTCTCTTCAGTAACTACTCTATACTCTGCCGGCAATTCTCTTAAGTTAAAACCAACTTTATATATTCCATTTCTCAGATTGTCAAATACAAAGTAGCCATCCTGATCAGTTTTATCTCGTCGGCCATCAACAAATACTCCTATTTCCTTCAACAGTGGCTCCCCTTCGTCTCGCTGCCTGGATCCGTTTAAATCAAGATAGGCAAAACCTGCAATAAAGGAGCTGTAATCATCACGTTTATATTCCGGATATTTCTGGCCAATTACCCGTCCTCCGGCAAATCCTAGAGACTGACTTAGATAGAACATAGCTTCATATTCTGGCTCCTCACTCTTGGAAGATGAATAGCTTCGATTATAGTTAATAGATGCTTCAAGTCCGGAAACAATGTGCCTTGTCAGTTCTATCTCAAATTCATTTTGCGAGTTTTCCCTATCTCCATAAGCTGCTGTATATTCATAATCAAGACTTAACTCCCAATTTTCTTGCGGGTCTTCATAATCTAAACCAGCATTGGCACTGTAATAACTTTCTTCTTCCAGAAAAGTTCTTTTTATTCCAGCATCAACAGTAAAATATCTCGGGATTCTGTGAGTAATAAAGACTTCAACTTCTTCAACCTCTTCGGTACTGTCATCTCCGTTTTTATCCTTTTCATATTCTACTTCACTTGAGATACCTGCAGTAATTGAAGTATATTTTCCTGTTTTTAATCGGGCTCTTAAGTCAATATCTGTATTACTTTCGTCTCTGCTTCCTTCAAGCCAGGTAAAATCTGATTTTAAACTGCTGCTTAGGACAAGATTATCAGTTAAATTACTGCTTAAATTGAACCGGATATAGGCATAATCTTCTCTTTTACTGCTCTGCTCCAGAGTTGAATTATCTTCAAATAAAATATCAGAAATCATATAAGTTACTTCACTGCCCAAACGGGTTCTGTCGCTATAAGTTCTACCTTCAAGAGTGATATCAAACCAGTCTCTGCTTTGTTCAGTCAAATCCAGCTTTCTCCAGCTCACATTTTCTTCTTTTCTTCCGAGCTCTGTACCAATATTCAAGCTGTTTCGCGCCCGATCACTGTAATCAAAAGCCAGGTTAATTGTACTGATTTCAAATTCTTCCATGTCTAAAATTGACCGGCTGTTTTCTAAATCAAGATCAATCAGCCAGTTTTGATTGAGTTCTTTTTCAAAATTAATTAGAGCCTGCTGACCTGCATCCACATCAACTGTTTCTTCAATAACCGGCGGAATATAGGCTAAAGAGGCTTTAATAAAGCCATCTTCTCTGGTATAAAGGGTACTGGCTTTTACTCCGTGATCAACTAAATCTACTTCTCTTCCTGCCAGCCACTCAGTTAAAAATACGAAAGGTAAATCTTCCGGGCGGACTGCCACTCTTAAAATACTGCCCAGCTCAGGTCCTTGATATTCTGATTCATCAAAAATCCTTTCCACTCCCAATTCCCAGAACAGAGATAGATTATTTGAAGGAGCGTATTTAAAACGCAGACCTCCTATTTCAAAAACTGATTCGTTTTCATCATATCTGTTGTTGCTGCCTGCTCCAATAATTCCTTCATTTGTTCCAGCTTCGTATATATTCAGGCTGCCAGCAACTTTTTTTACAATTTCTGTTTCCTTACCAGCCAGATCAGTGATTAAGATTCTAAAGACATTTGTTCTATCTTCAGTCAGAGGAACATTTTCAAAAAGATAACTACTTTCTCCCTGATAAATATATTTTTCTCCAATTTTTCGCTCATTGCTGTAGAGAGTTACAGTACTTCCCTCTGCTGCCTGACCACTGATTGAAGTATAGGCTCTGCGGTCACTTATCTGCTGAATAGGATACTGAAGATAAAATCCCCTGAGGTCAACTCTATTTAAAGTATCAGAGAGGCGGAAGTCCTGATCACCAAAAATTATTATCCTGTTATTTTCAATGCTTCTGGCTCTTAATAGTTCACTTTCTAAGTTATACTCTTCGGTCTCAAAATTATATTCCAGCAGCTGTCCAGCCGAAAGTCCCCAGTCACCAGCACGACCATATATATAGAGCAGGTTTTCTGATACTAATAAATCCTCTTCTGACTCCTCCTCGAATTCATAGTTAAAGCCAATTTTATATTGAATAGCTCCAACTGAAAATTCAGGACCACTAATCTCAGCTTTTTCCGCAAACTCTTCCGGTCTTTTTCTGATTATTTGTTCAGCTATTTCTCCCTTTTTCTCAACATAATCAAAATCTAAAATTAATTCCTGTCTTCTCGGCTGCCAGATAATTCTAGCTCCGGTTAAATATTCAACTAAAGCTAAAGCTACATAAAAGTCTCCTTCCACAATTTCTGGAGGGTCTGCTGACCATTCGGGAAAGCCATAATAAATATCATTTTTTAGATCAATTACAATACTGACCTCATTTTCTTGATAATAAACTGTCAGCAGTTCGTTATTTCGGTCATAATTTAAATCAATATCCAACCATCTGGATAGAGAAACCAGGGGTATTAAAATATAATCATCCATTTCCAGGACTTCAAAAAAATCATCCTGTCCGATTAAGCCCTCACTGGAGCGGATTATTAATTTAACCTGAGTTGGATAGATTTCTGCCTGGAGGGGCAATTGATAAAAAGAAATTAAAAATATGGTGATCAATACTACAAGCATAAATTTGTAATTATAATTTTTCAAAATACTCACCCCCTGCCTGAAGCTGAAAAATATCCACAACAAGAAAATTTGAGTGAAATCAATTAAAGATTAAGGAGTTGTTGATATTGATATTCATTATTACTGTGTTTAAATTATAACATAAAAGAAGAGTGAATCAGTCATATTTGACTTTGATTTAAATTAAATTTTAGTCATTTTTTACCTGAATGTTGATACAACTATTGCATTATCTCCTCTAGATAAATTTTACCAGATTATAATGTAATTTTACTGGATAAAATCTCGAAAAAAACTCGAATTTTATTTAATTTTTTGGCTATAAACAGCAAAAAGACCCATCATCTGTCCAAAATGATGGGTCTTTTCTATATTGCTGCTGTAAACTTATCTATTAATTTGGAAACAATCTCCAGGTAACCGGTACCTACCTACATCTTGAAGTCATTTTCTACCAGCTCAAGCAGGGAGTTAACTGCCTCTTCCTCATCACTGCCGTCTGCCTGAATGGTGATTTTGTCATTTTGAGTTGCTCCCATAGTCATAATTGAAATTATGCTTTTAGGGTTATACTCTTTCTCCTGATTTCCATTTTTAAATAATACAATATCAGCTTTAAACTTACTCGCCAGTTTTGAAAAAATACCGGCCGGTCTGGCATGAAATCCTTCCTCATGTTCCAAAACAAATTCTGCTTTTTTCAAAATAATTCACTCCTACTTTTATAATTAAAATTACAAATTTATTCAATCAAGCCCTTATTACAAAATAGAAATATTATCCAAGTGACCGGTACCTAAAAGTTTTTAAGTAAATACTTTTCGGCCTCGGCTGACCAGAGACCATTGTTATCTGCTATGATTTTTGCCAGTTCAGCGTATTTAGGATCTTCTTCTCCTTTTTTGGCAAAGTCCTCCAGTGCTGTCAGCTCCATATCGATTGAAGTATAGATTAACTTTTTGCCGCCTGGAATCTTTGGCAGATTCTGAATTGTATCAGCTGCACTGTTAAGACCCCCAACATGGGTAATCATTGTGGCCGGATTTAATCTACCCTCTGCTGACATTTTAAGTGATTCGCGCATATCATCATCATTACCACCGGTTGAACCCATAATGTGAGTTGGGGAATAGTGAATATTGTATAAGTTAAATTCTGCAGAAAGTTCCTTATCTGTGGGGCCAGCAAAGAAGTTCATACAGCCGTCCTTACCCAGAATCTGATCTCCCTGCTCAGCCAGTTCTCTTACCGGAGCGTAGACGAAGACATCATCATAGCCTTCTCCACCAACCAGTTCTTTAAGTTCTGCCGGCACATCTTCCATCTCTGCTGTGTTGACAAAATGGAGTTCAACTCCCTGTTTTTCTGCCTCTGCCTGAGTAAATAAAGAAGCTGCGCGGTCCAGACGGTCCTGGTTGATATCAGTTACTACAACTACCGAAGGTTTGCGGTCTGCATGGAGGGCATAATCGATTGCTCCTAAGCCCATCGGTCCAGCAGCACCTAAAAGTGCAACCTTTCCACCTTCTACAATCCCCATTTTGTGAATGTAATTATTGCTCTCTGTGTGGTAAACTGCATGGTAGCCGCCTACAATACAGGACATTGGCTCTGAAAGTGAGGCTTCGTAAAATCCGTCTCCCTCATATTTTAGAAGATAGCCAAGCTCCATAACTTCCTGCGGAATAATTGTGTACTCTGTATTCCCGCCAAAGTATTTGTAGGAATAACCAGGGGCATAGGGGCTTCCTTTGTAGTTTAAAGCCGGCTGAACTGCAAATTTTTCTCCCGGCTCAAACTGATCCTGCCACTTTTTACCTACCTTAATAATTTCACCTGCAAATTCGTGTCCGGTAATAGTTGGATTTTCAGCCACATCATCTGGAACTCTTTTGTGGCGGCCGCCCTGAATTACTGCCTTATAAGTTGACATACAGATACTGTTGGAAACAATTCTGGCTAAAATTTCGTCGTCTTTGATTTCTGGAAGTTCAAATTCTTCCATTCTGAGGTCGTTTTCACCATATATGCGGACTGCTCTTGTTTTCATTATTTAATCACCCTTTTAATTTTAGTTTTATTAATTTTATTCTTAAAAATTTAAAATTTTTATTTGTCCCTGCTCTCAAAGCTGTCTAATTTCTTAAAGCCTCTTTAGCTGAATTGATTTTTTAAGTCTCTCTAGATCTTTTAGACTTCCCATCTCTGTGCCATCCTTAATCAAAGTTGCACTGCTGGCTGCTGCTGCAGTTTTGAGCATTTCCTCTAAGTTGAGTTCATTTTCTAAAGCATAGGCCAGTCCGGCAACCATTGCATCACCAGCTCCAACTGTACTTTTAACATCAAGTTTTAAGGGCTCAATTTTATATTTTTTCGCTGCTGTGATAAATACTGCTCCCTCGCTGCCGAGAGAAAGCATAATCATCTGAATACCTGTATCTAAGAGACTCTCAGCCTTTCTAATCATTGTCTTTAAATCCTTAAACTCTTCCTTAAAATGAAGGCTGAGCTCATGCTCATTCGGCTTAATTAAAGTTGGGCCTGCTTTTATTCCTGCTCTAAAAAGTGGGCCATCAGCATCCAGAACTGTTTTGATATCTCTTTCTTTTGCTGCTTCAATCAGCTGAAAGTAAATATCCTCACCAACTCCGGCCAGAACACTTCCTGCCAGAACCAGTATATCATCTGGCTTTAAATCAGCAAATAGTTTTGTTTTCAATTCTTCAATATCTGCTGCAGAAATGTGGGCTCCTGACTCATTGAGATCAGTGAAAGTGTTATTGATTGGGTCCACCATCTTGGTATTGGTTCGAGTTTCTTCTCTGGTTTGGATAAATTCTGTTTTGATACCTGAGTTTTCTACCTCTTTTTTGATAAAATCACCGGCAGCTCCACCTAAAAAACCGGCCGCTGTACTCTGCTGCCCCATATTTTTGAGCATTTTAGAAACATTAATTCCTTTCCCTCCAGCATCTTTATGAACCTTTTTGATGCGGTTGAGCTGGTTGAGTCTAAAACTTTCGACAATTATTGTTTTATCTAAGGCTGGATTTAAGGTCAGTGTTTTAATCATTATTATCAATCCTTATTAGGTTATTTCAATTTTGCTTCCCCATTCAGTCAGGTTCAACTGAGGCTGAACAGGGAAGCTTTGATTTGCAACTTTCAGTTTAGAAAATCAGTTTAAAATTAGAGTGTGAATTTTTCGTAGATATAATCTATGTCATCTGTGGTTCTCAACTTTTCAGCTGACTCATTTTCTTCTATCATCTCAGAAAGGTTAGCCAGAATTTTGAGGTGTTCATTTCCCACTCCGGCGATTGCAATTACCAGATAGGCTGTTTCACCTTCAAATTCAACTCCCTCTGGGAACTGCAGAACTGAAATTCCGGTCTTTTTAATCTTCTTTTTGGCAGCTCCTACTCCATGAGGGATTGCTACTCCTTGACCGATATAAGTTGACATCTCCTGTTCTCTGTCCAACATCGCTTCCACATAATCCTGGTCAACATAACCGCTGTCTACCAGAAGTTGGCCGGCCTTTTTGATTGCTTCTGCTCTTTTAACACTTTCCAGGCCAAGCTTGATATTTTCTTTTTTTAGAATTCCTTTGTTGGTAGAAGCAGCAGATTCAGACTCGTCATTTTTTTCTACTGCTTTACTCTGCTTTTTTTGATCATCTTCTCCAGCCTTAAGTCTTTCTACAAGCTGGTCATAAACTGGAGTCTGCAGAAAATCCTGGATTGAAATATGCTCAGCCTGAGGCGCCTTCTGTTTTGCCCGCTCAGTTAGATTCTGATGAGTAATTACAATCTCTGCATCCTGAGGTATTTCATCGATAGCTTTATTGACAACTAAAATATCCAGACCGGCTGCTTCAATTTTTTTGCGAAGTTTACCGGCACCCATAGCACTTGATCCCATCCCAGCATCACAGGCAAAGACAATTTTACTTACTTCTGAAACACTTAATTTTTTAGCTTCCTTATCCATGTGTAAATCTCTACCCTTCTGCTCTCTTACCTTAGACTGAGCAGATTCAAATTCCATGGTGTCTCCTCTGGCAACTGATCTTTTAATTAAAACAGAAGCGATAACAAAAGAGACTGCTGTTGCAGCTAAGATACCTGCAAATACTCCCAGATAATTACCCCTTGGTGTCATTGCCAGATAGGCAAAGATACTGCCGGGAGAAGGTGTAGCAACTAAACCGGTATTGAAAAGGTTGAAAGTAAAGATACCGCTGGCTCCACCACCAATAACTGCTAATAAAAGTGAAGGTTTCATTAAGACATAGGGAAAGTATATTTCGTGAATTCCTCCCAAAAAGTGAATGATTATAGCACCAGGTGCGGACTGTTTTACCATACCCTTAGCAAATACCCAGTAGGCTAGAAGAATTCCTAAGCCTGGGCCGGGATTTGTTTCCAGCATGAAAAAGATTGATTTACCAGCCTCTTCTACCTGCTGAATTCCTAAAGGACTTAAGACACCGTGATTAATTGCATTATTTAAAAATAAAATTTTAGCAGGCTCAATAAAAATAGAAGCTAAAGGTAATAAACCGCGACTTACAAATGCGTTTACACCAATTCTTAAAAATTCATTTAGACCTACAACAATTGGACCAATAATCTGATAGGCTAAAACTGCTAAGAGTCCACCTATTATACCAGCTGAAAAGTTATTAATCAGCATTTCAAAACCTGATTTGATTTTACCTTCAAACATTTTATCTACGTGCTTTATAGTCCAGCCGCCAAAGGGCCCCATTACCATGGCTCCAATAAACATTGGAATATCAGAACCTACAATTACACCCATTGTAGCAACAACCCCAACAACTCCACCTCTAACACCTGCAACTAATTTACCTCCAGAAAAAGCAATTAATAGCGGCAGCATATAGGTGATCATCGGACCAACTAAACTTGCCAGGCCTTCGTTTGGAACCCAACCGGTAGGAATAAAGAAAGCTGTAATCAAACCCCAGGCGATAAATGCTCCAATATTGGGCATTACCATTCCACTTAAAAATCTACCAAAATTCTGTACCTTATTTTGAAAACTACTCTTCTGCATTTAATTTTCCTCCTTGTGATATTTAACCATACTTTTTTGTTGTAAAAAATAATCAAAGTGTTCTGAAAGTCCATAATAAATATCTTCCCGACTGCCGCTGTTAACAGCAGCTATAAAATCCTGATTTTCTATTAATAAATGACTGATCTCACTTAATACTTCTCTTCCCTGAGTGCTTCCCTTAAGTGGAGCTGCCATGAGAACAATAATTTTAATTTCAGCTACCACACCATTATCAGCCTCAATTTCAAAACCTTTTTGGGGCCTAATCACTGCAAAATATAGTTCATTAACAGCTCTGCTCTGACAGTGGAGAAGCATTATCTGATTGTGCTTTAAAACTGTACTTCCTTTTTCTTCCCGCATACTTAAATCTTTTTTAATTCTTTCCCTTTGCTCCGGCGCATCCTTAAGCAGTGCAGCTGCATCTTCAATCAGTCCAGCTGTATTTTTAAAGTGATAACCATTTATCAATTGAAAATTATTCAGTACCTCTAAAATCCCCTGATTATAGTTATTGATCATTTCCAGTTTTTCTTTAAGGGTGATTTTATTATTTCTTTGCTTGTTTTTGGCTCTGTTTTTTAAGAGAAAATCATTGATTTCCTGCTGCTGTTTTTCGTTTAAAAGCGGGTTAACCACTATTACCGGTACTTTGCTCTCCGGTATGGCAACAGTAGAAATAATCAGATCAAGATTTAAATTCTCTATTTCCTGATTATCAAAATCCAGAGTTGAAATTAAGGAAGTAACTTCGATATTTTCAAATTCCTTGTTCAGCCTTGAAGCTAAAAGTCTGGAAGCTCCAATCCCACTGGTACAGGCCACTGCTGCTCTGAATTTCTGCTGCGGCTTTCTTTTTCTCTCTACTGCTGAGCCCAGATGCATTGCTATATAGGCAGCTTCCGATTCCGGCACCTCAATATTTTCTTTTTCTGCCAGAATAGCAGCACATTTTTTGGAAACTTCAAATAATTCAGCATATTTTTCTTTAATTTCTCCTAAGAGAGGATTTCGAATATCGAGCTTCAGTTTGATCCGATTAATTGTCGGCTCCAGATGCCGAACCAGTCCAATTAAAAGCTCCTCATCATCTTCCAGGTAAATTCCCAGCTCAATTTCTGCCTTTTCTATCATTTTGCGGGATATATTAACCAGATGATAATCTTCGGTCATTGAAATTTCGTCATTGTAAACTCCACCCCGACTCTTACTTCCCATTAAGTGCATAGTTACATAGGCAATTTCTGCTTCCGGGATTGTTACCTTAAATGCTTCTGCAATTGAGGAAACAAGTTCTCTGGCGATTATAAATTCTTTTTTTCCTTTTAGATTATTAAGTACTTCCTGATTAACAGTTATTTCTTCCCCATCTTTAATTCTTTTTAAGGCAATGGCCAGGTGAACCATCAGTGCAGCATAGGCATCATCAGCCAGCTGATAACTCATCTTTTTTTCTAACTTTTTGATGTATTCATCTAATAAATTAATTGTATCCAGTCCAATTAAATTTAATAGTCGATTTTTGGAAAGATTTTTTCTCAATTTTTCTTCTGGCTCAGAATACTTATCCTGAAGCAGTAATAAAATTTCTTCTAAATTAAAATTCTGATAGAGCAGATTAATACTTGCTTTTCTGATATCCTTTTCTTTTCCCTCAAGATATACACCAAGCCCGGGTTTTCTAATTAACTCAATCTGATATTCTTTCAGCCAGCCCTCAATCTCATCTAAATCATGACTGATAGTTGCTTCTGATACATTACAGACTCTGGTAAAGGCATAAAGCTTATTGGGACGTTGATCTCTTAATAGTTCCGAGAGAATAATCATTTTTCTCTCATCAGGTGTAAAATGCCTGTCAACAGCTTCAAACTCCAGCAGTTCTGCAATTCTTTTTTTATCTTCAGCTGAGCAGTTGAGCCGAATACCTGTGCCCTTTTTCTTTTCCAGCTGTATATCATTAGTCCGCAGCCACTTTTCTACTTTTTTCAACTCCCGTAAAACGGTTCTGGAGCTGACATCTAACTTTTGAGCAATTTTCTCAGTCACAATATAATCATCATTTTCAATTAAAATCTTAATAATCTTTTTAGTTCTAGAACTAATTTTCATAACTGGTACTCCTTTGGCCAAAATTTTAGTTAAGGTGTCTTATACACCTAATTTTGTCGAACTATTATAAAATAGTTCAAAATTAAGTAGAAGCAAATTATAAGCTTATAGCTGCTCTTATTAAATTGTGTCACTTAAATGCAGAATTAATTTTTAGCTCTTCTTAATTTCTAATTTAATTTTATGCCCTTAAGCTCTAAATTACAAGGAAAAGAAAAATAGTTCTGGCAGCTGTGATAAATGACAGAATTTATAATCTTTAATTTTGTCTTATAAGTGTACATGTATTTACATGCACCGTGAACCACCCGCTTTTTGTCGAATTGTAGCGAAAACAGCTAAAAATCAGGCTTTTTCGCGATATATCTACATAAACTGACAAGTTCCCGGTGCATGGACTTGTAAAATAAAAAAAGGACCTATATCTTTTAAATAGAATATATTATATAGAGAAATTATTTAAGATTTTGATTTATACTGGAGGGATAATTTTGCTTAAATGGCGGTTAATAATTGAAGCTGAAAATGATGCCTACTATAATATGGCAGTTGATGAAGCCATTATGAAAATTCACAGTCAGGGTGATACTCCTCCTACTCTGCGTTTTTATGGCTGGCAGCCGGCGGCTCTTTCCCTCGGCTATTTTCAGCAGGCTAAAAAAGAGGTTGATTTTGAGAAGTGTCAGCAGGAGGGAATTGATCTTGTTCGGCGTTTAACTGGTGGTCGGGCAATTTTACATGATCGGGAACTTACCTACAGCATTATAATTAGAGAAGATTATAATTTACTGGCAGATTCTATAGAAAAAAGTTACCAGCAGATCAGCAGTGGACTTGTTGCCGGCTTAAATCAGCTGGGGATTGCGGCAGAGCTGAAAGCGGTTGAGAGAGGCAAAAAGGCTCCGCGCGGTCATTCTGCTGCCTGTTTTGACGCCCCATCCTGGTATGAGGTTATTCTTAATAAAAAGAAGCTGATTGGAAGTGCCCAGCGGAGAAAAGAAAACACTATTCTCCAGCACGGATCCCTGCCTTTGGATGATTCCAGCGAAAAAATTTTTGAACTTTTAAACTACAATTCAGCTGAAATGAGAAAAAAATCCCGCCGCATCTTTAAGGCTAAATCTACCAACCTTAAAAGATCGGGCTCTAAAGTTGATAAAGAGGAACTGATTAAGGCTCTGAGCTCAGGCCTGGCAGAAAAATTTAATATAAATTTAGAAAAAGCTTCTTTAACTGAAAGTGAGATTGAACTGGCCCGTGAGCTGGCCAAAAACAAATATCAAAATCAAAACTGGAATTTTAAACGCTAAAAAGGAGAAGATAAAATGTCAAAAAGAAAAAGATTACCAAAATGGCTTAGAAATAAAGATCCCCTGCAGAAAGGGATGCTGGCCACCCGTAATATGCTCAAAAATTTAGAACTTAATACAGTCTGTCAGAGTGCCCGCTGTCCCAATATTGGAGAGTGCTACAGCAAAAAAACAGCGACCTTTATGATCTTAGGTCAGTACTGTACCCGCAACTGCCGCTTCTGTTCGGTTACTCACCACAGACCGGAAGCAGTTGAACCTGAGGAAGCAGTCAGAGTGGCTGAAGCTGTCGAGAAATTAAAGTTGAAACACGCTGTCATTACTTCAGTGACTCGTGATGATCTTGAAGACGGTGGAGCAGAACAGTTTGTGAGGGTTATTAATGCCATTCGAGAAAGGCGTCCGGAGGTTTCGGTGGAAGTACTGACACCTGATTTTAATAATGATCAGGCTGCTTTAGAAAAGATTATTAAGGCCAGACCAGAAATTTTTAATCACAATGTAGAAACTGTACCCTCACTTTACGAAAAGGTACGCCCTCAGGCTGATTATCAGCAGTCACTTGCTGTTTTAAATAAAGTGGCAGCGAGTGATCCCGATATTCTAATAAAATCTGGAATGATGCTCGGACTTGGAGAAAGTGAAGAAGAACTCAACGCAGTCTGGAAGGATCTACTGCAGGCTGGAGTTGAAATTTTAACTATGGGCCAGTATCTGCAGCCGACAAATGAAAATATTGAGGTGGCAGAATATATCAGACCGGAGAAGTTTGCAGAACTCAAAGAAAAAGCTCTTGCCCTCGGATTTAAATCCGTCTCCTCCGGCCCCCATGTTCGAAGCTCTTATTTAGCTGAAGAAACTTATCAGGAATTGAATTCTTAAATTTTTAATTCTTTAGCTGATATATTAAATAAAATAAGCTGCTTTTTAAATTAGAAAAGATTTTAGCCAGGATATTTTTCTTTAATTATTCCATCCTGATAGGCCGTAAGCAGCTGCATTAGGTGCTCTACATCTTCGTTCAATTTTTTACCGATATCTGTATCGGCAATTTTCTGTGGTCTTTCAAATTTTAAAACTTCAGTTGCCGAAATTGTGTCCCTGCTGTCTTTATGCAGGGCATTTTTTTTGCTGATAAAAGGTTCGTGAGATATCAGACGCATTTTAGTATTGCTGTAAGTTAGGGTATAGCCTGCAATACCTGTTTTTTCGTGGTAAGCTGCAGAAATACCTCCATCAATCACTAAAAGCCTGCCGTTGCCCTTAATTGGACTTTCTCCCTTTTTCTCAGCCACCGGGGTGTGACCATTAATAATGTGGCCGCTTTCCGGATCAAGACCAAATTCAGTCAGAATTTTTTTGCAGACATATTCATTTTCCCGGGCCTGATAGTAGGGGTTTTTCTTCTCCCGGTAGAGCTCAGGCTGGTCCTCATCGGTAAAATAGCGCAAAAAGGTTGTCATCTTTTCTTTACCAAAAAGTGGAGATAACTCTCCCCGCCAGAGATACCAGAGCCAGTCTTTATAGCCGCCTTCACTGTCTGGTTTGGAATAACTGCGCCTGATTACATCATCAAAAAAATCCATTAACTTTTTGCCGCTATATTCTTTTCCCTCAACTTCGATTGTCGAAAAATCTCCAGCTTCAGTCATCGGCAGACAGCCGTGAAAAAGTAAATTGCCGTTGTATTTTCTGTACATATTGCCGTTATTAAAAAGAAAACGGATATCTTCCTTTAAACGATCATTATTTTTAAAGGAATAACTGAGCTGTTCAATAACTTCTTCTTCCCAGCCGCTCAGACGGTAGGGATCCAGAGGATCAACGGTGGGAAAATGGGAGTCTGTTAATTTATATTCAGCATCCGCCAGAGAAATTGTTCCCTTTTCATAATCTATTTTTTCCAGGTAGAGTGCCTCATTCATTTTAAACTCCGGCCGCTTTTTGATCAGCTGCCCCTCCAGCTTAAACTGAATCACAGCAATTGCCTTATGCATCTGGGTCATTATCTTTATTTCATCCTGATCAAGCTCTCTTTCGATTAACTTTGGTTCAAAAATTTCAGAATCAGGCTCCTGATAGTGGTTCATGGCGAACCTGGCCAGGGGCCTCATATTAATTCCATAACCCTCTTCTAAAAACTCAAGGTTACCGTAGCGGAGAGCAATTCTTAAGGCAGTAGCAATTAAAGCTTTCTGACCGAGAGCTGCTCCCATCCAGAGAATATCGTGGTTACCCCACTGGATATCAACATTATGATGGTTTTTAAGTACATTCATGATTACATCCGGTGCCGGTCCCCGATCAAAAATATCTCCAATTATATGCAGCTTATCCACTGCAAAAGATTGAATCAGCTCGGAAAGTGAAATAATAAAATTCTCAGCCTGCTCTATTTCAATAATCGTGGTTAAAATCTGATCCTTATAATCCTTTTTATTTGGATCTCCTTCTTTAATGTGCAGCAGCTCTTCAATAATATAGGCAAACTTTTCCGGTAAAGCCTTCCTCACCTTGGAGCGGGTATAAATTGAGGAAACTTCCTGCGAAATTCTGACCATATAATCCAGGGCTTCCTTGTACCATTCTGGAGGAATACCTCCCCTTTCGTGCAGCTCCTTCATCTTTGATTTTGGATAAAAAATTAGAGTTGCCAGCTCTCTTTTTTCGGTATCAGTCAGCTTATCTGAAAATATCTGATCTATCTTATACTCAATTACTCCGGAGGCGGTTTTTAACATATACTTAAATGCCTCAGCTTCTCCGTGTAAATCGGTTAAAAAATGTTCTGTACTTTTAGGTAGATTTAAAATCGCTTTGAGGTTAATAATTTCTGTGCTAACTGCAGGTATATTAGGAAACTGTTCTGCTAAAAGCTCTAAATACTTCAGATCTTTCATTAATTGCTCCCTTCTTGAATTAATTTTTCGTAGGCCAGTCTTGGACTTCCATCTTTAGTATAAATAATGCCGCAGTAGTTAAAACCTGCTTTTTCAATCGCCCGCCGCATGGCAAGATTATCCTGGTGAGTATCGATCCGGATGCTGTCTGCTCCAAGATTAGCTCCCATTTTGAATGTTTTTCTGTAGATAATTGAAATAATTCCCTGGCCTTTATACTCAGGTGCTACTGCTGCCCGGTGGATTACTCCATATAAACCATCTGCCAGCCAGCTTCCCTCCTCAATTAAATTATAGGTTGGATCTTCACCAAAGATAACTGCTGCGACAGCAATTATTTTTCCTTCTTTTTTAATTATATAGGAATTTCCAGCTTCAATATCCTTTTTTAAAGTCTCCGGATTGGGATAATTATTCTGCCACTGGTCTATCCCCTGTTCTTTTAAATATTTCTGGGCAGCTTTAATAATCTTCATGATCTCCGGTATTTCTTCGATTTCTGCTCTAACAAAGTTCATCCTGCTTTAGTTCTCCTTTCAAAATAAATTAATTATCAATACTGTTTAAAATATATTTATCTTCTTCTGCCAGCTTTTTTATAATATTTTCTTTAGTATCCGGTCTGGCAAAATAATAACCCTGAGCATAATCACAGTCCAGTTCCTGCAAAAATTCAAGCTGCTCCTTTTTTTCTACTCCCTCTGCAACTACTTTTAAATTAAGAGCGTGGGCCATATTTATAATTGAATGAATAATATTTTCTGTAGATTTTTCCAGACCAATGTTTTTAATAAAATACCGGTCTATTTTCAAATAATCCACCGGCAGTTCTTTTAGGTATTTTAAAGATGAATAACCCTTGCCAAAATCATCAAGATAAATCTTGATTCCCTTTGCCTTAAGCTTTTTTAGCTTTTTGATATTTTCTTTAATTTCTAAAATCAAATCTGTCTCTGTTATTTCAAGGCTTAATCTTTCTGGATTGATATTAAAAAACTCCAAATTTTGAATTAAGCTTTCTGCAAAGTTTGGATGCTGCAGATTTCGGGCAGAAATATTGACTGCAATTGAATATTTTTCATCTTCATTTTTCTGGTTAAACTTATTAATGTCATTTAAAGCCCTTTTGACCACCCATTCAGTCAGTGGTTCAATCAGACTGCTCTGCTCAACTAGAGGAATAAATTCAGCAGGTGAGATAAAGCCTCTCTCTGGATGATTCCATCTGATTAGGGCCTCAAATGTTTCTACACTTTTGTCAAGCAGATTTACCTTTGGCTGATAATAAAGTTCAAAATCATCATTTAAGATTGATTTATTAATATCAGCTAATAATCCAATATTACTCTCTTTAAAGCTGCTGTCCTGCTCCTGATACTGCCACAGTACTGAAGTTTTTTGGTAGCTGCTTTTTCCAGAGATATAAAGGCCTGATCAATAAGCTCATCTGCTATCTGACTCTGTTCAGGATAAGCTGTAATCCCCAGACTGATATCATTAAAAATAGAAATCTGATTAAACTCAACAGCATGATCCATGTATTCTACAAATTGACTAAGAAAGATTGATAAATCTGCTTCTTTTTTTAAAATAAGCCCATATTTACTTTCATTAATATAATAAATTTGGTCTCTAATCTTTTCAAAGTCTTTTATATACTGCAGTAATTTTTTGATATAGTTAGAAAAGTTCATAAAGCCAATCATCTTATAAATATCAATAAAATTATTGATGCTTAAGATTAATAAATAGAAATCATTTTCAGCCTCAATCTCTTTTTCCAGTTCTTTTTTTAATTTTAACTTATTGGGCAGTCCTGTTTCAGAGTCATAATAAGCAATTTGATTTACCTGCTCAAGCTGACTTTCGAGCAGAGAAAATAAATATCCGGCAAAAGTTCCAACTATAACCAGTAGAGACATTCTAAAAGTCCAGTTTTCCAAACCCTGCATTGTCATAGTACTGGTATTAAGCGGCATATAAGGTCCCAGTAGAAATCCTCCAATTAATGCAGCAGTTATTCCTCCCTTTATTTTATAAAAATAAGCAGCCAAAATAATTGGCAGGTAGATTAAATGGGCATAACTAAAGCGGGTTCCACCAGTAAAATAAACAATGAAAGCAACTAAAACAGCAAGACATAAAATCACAAAAATTGAAAGCAGGGTTCTGTCTTCAAACAATTTCAGCTTTTTATATATTTCAGGCCTTTTAATTATCCTGCACCCCCTAATAAATCTTGATAATTTAACTTCTCTTTAATCTCTATTTAAATAATTCGCTGTCACTAATTTTTGACCTGTAAAAAATTCAAGTTGATTTTGCTAATTAATTGCCTGCCTGAATTACTTGAAGATAATTAGCTATTATTCTGCTCTTTTCTCCTCTCTGAGATCATAAAATCTGCCTCCTTGATCCAGTCATCACTTAAGTATTTGCGGCCAACCCAGAGTGCCCTGCCTAAAAAGTCAACCGGGAGAGCAATAAAAACTCCCAGCAGGCCCAGATTAAAGACTACTCCCAGCAGATAACTCAAACCAAGTTTAAAAATTGTCTGCGAAAAAAGATTGCCGTATAAGGCAGACTGAGTATTGCCGGCTCCATTTAAATGACCGGCCAGCACACCATAAATTGTAATCACCGGTCCCCCAATACTGAAGGCCTTAAGAAATCTTACAGCTATTGCCAGAGTTTCTGGATTATCTCCAAAGAGACTGACTAAAAGCGGTGAATTAAAAAAGATCAAGAGTGAAAAACTGCCAATAGAAATGATAGTTAAAATGATCATTGCCTCCACCGTCTTTTTACTCTCTTCTGCTCTAGCAGAGCCAATTTTTTGTCCACTTAAAATTGTTGTCACAGTATAATAAGAGCGGTGCATGGGAGCAATTAACTGCTGAAATACACGGCGAGCAATGTGGAAAGCCGCGGCAGCCTCGGTTCCAAAAAGCAGGACTATCGAATTAAAGGGAAAGGTAATCAGACTCTGATAAAGTCCCTGTGCTATTTTGGGAGCGCTGACTTTAAAAAGCTGTTTAATTAAAATGAAATCCCAGTGTTTGAGCGGATTTTTTAGATTGAATTCACTTTTGGAGCTTAAAAATATAAAAATAAAAATTAAAGCTGAAAGGGTCTTAGCTGTAAAAGTACCAATCCCAACTCCTGGCACACCAATTTTCGGGAAAAACCCAATCCCCAGGGCCAGCCCGGCCGAAACTATAATATTAATCAGGTTGGAAATAACCTCAACGACCATTGGAGTTTTGGTATCACCACTTCCCTGCAGGGCTCGAGCAGAAATAATAGAAACTATTCTAAAAGGAGCAGCTGCAAAGATTATTAAAAGATACTGAGATCCCAGTTTGATTACTTCTGGTGCTGCTCCCAGCAGAGAGATCATATTTTCAGCAAAAAATAGAGCGATAAAAATAAAGGGAATCCCGATTAAAATTGAGACATAGATTACCTGAGATAAAATAATATCTTTATTTGCTTTAGCAGCAGCTGTTTTAACCCCACTCTCCTGAGAAATTAAAGAAATACTGCCGGTGCCGAGGCCGAGACCAATTCTTAAAATTATACTTTCCCAGACATCTCCCAGTCCAACAGCTGTCACTGCTGCCGGTCCAAAAAAGCCCATTAGAATCATATCTGTAGTTCTCATTGCTGTGACAAAAATATGATTGAGCATTACCGGCCAGGCAAGGACAAATGCTTCTTTCCAGAGCGGTAGATATGATAAAAAAACTGCCATAATTAATTCTCCTTATTTTCCCAATGATTGTTCAGCAATTGATCAGTTTAATAAAGCGTTTTGTATTTATATAAATAAAGCTTCAGCTTTTTTTGTGGATTAGTAAAATAGCCGGCGATGAAGATAAATGCCGGCATCTGAAATGTATAGATAAAATTTAAATATTTAAGATTTCTGCAATCTTTTTCTTTACTTCATCTTTGCTGCAGCTCTTCTGATGTCTGCTTTCCATAGTCTCGAGACCTTTAAGGCCGCGGTGAATTTCTGTCTCAGTTAATGCTTCCAGTTCTTCGATTATTCTATATTCATCAGCATTAATCTCTTTTTCCTTTAAGGATTCCAAAACTGCCCGGCTGAATTTATAGGGACTGGCGGTAGAGTCGACAACAGCTTTTTTCTGATCAGCACTCTGACTGCGGTATTTAACCAGAGAATCAACTCCGACTGCTGTATGAGGATCGATCAGATAATTAAATTTCTTGAAAACATTATTAATTGTGCTGCGGGCTTCCTTTTCTGTACTGTACTGGCCAACAAATAGCTCTTTAATTTCCGCCAGAGTCTGCTCATCAATTTTAAATTTATTATTTGTCTTAAGTTCCTGATACCACTGCTTGATTTGTTCACTGTCATGTCCTGTAATTTCAAAAAGAAAACGCTCTAAATTTGATGAAATCAAAATATCCATAGAGGGACTAATAGTTTTTTTGAATTCACGCTCAGTGTCATATATTCCAGTTTCTAAGAAGTCTGTCAGTACCTTATTGTCATTTGAAGCACAAATGAATTTGTTTACAGGCAGCCCCATTCGATAGGCATAGTAGGCTGCCAGGATATTACCAAAATTACCTGTAGGTACAGAAATATTAATTTTTTCCCCTGCTCTGATTTCGTCCTTATTTAAAAGTTCAAAATAAGCTTTAAAATAATAGACAATTTGCGGCAGCAGCCGGCCCCAGTTAATTGAATTAGCTGAAGAAAATTGATAATTTCCTGCTTCCATCCGCTTTTTAAACTCCTGATCTGCAAAAACATTTTTGACTGCAGTCTGACAGTCATCAAAATTTCCTTTTAGAGAAACAACATCTGTATTCTGGCCTCCGGTTGTTTTCATCTGATCTTCCTGGACCCGGCTGACCCCTTCTTCGGGATAAAAAACAATAATCTTAACTCCCTCTACATCTTTAAATCCCTCAAGAGCAGCTTTACCAGTATCCCCGGAGGTGGCGACCAGAATAACTATTTCTTTTTTTACTCCCAGTTTTTTGACTGAGCGGACTAAAAGCTGCGGCAGCACCTGCAGCGCCATATCTTTAAAAGCTGCAGTTGGACCGTGCCAGAGCTCTAAAATAAAGGTGTTGCTGTTTAATTTAACAAGCGGTGTTTTAGCTGCAGGTGGAAAACTTTCCTCTTTATAAGCAGCCTCAACCGACCCTTCTATTTCCTCTTTACTAAAATCAGTTAAAAATTTCTTGAAAATCCACTGAGCAAGTTCCTGATAGCTGGCATCCTTTTTTGCTGTAATGGCATCCAAACTCAGCTCAGGTATTGACCGGGGAACAAAAAGCCCACCTTCTGGAACCATTCCCAGGCTGATTGCCTCTGCTGAACTAACACTTCTAAAATTACCTCTAGTACTTATATACTCCATACTCTCTACCTCCACTAATTTATAATCTAAAATTTAAAAAATTGATAACTATAAATTATTATATCGAAAGTAGCTGATGATGTCTATTAAATAAGAGATTTCTTTTTTTAATAATTAGGCAGTAACTGAAAATTAGAGCTTAAAAGTTGGTGATCGGAGATATTGTTACAGAAATCACTATACAAAACTAATATTTTTGTGTATAATATTATTGTGTAAAGGAGGAAAAAAATTGCTTCAGCTTTTATTTTTGTTATTAATTTTCTTAATATTCTTTCTACTTCTGCTGCTTGTTATTCCCTATTACTACAGCTTTAGTTTTAACTACCAACAAGATTTTAGCTGCAGCATTAATCTCTCGCTAATTTTTTTGAAATTACACTTCAGCTGGCAGGGGGAAGACCAATCTTTTGTTATTGAAATATTTGGTTTCCAGAAAAATCTGCAGTTAAGAGAAACTAAAGTGGGGAGTTTAATCGAAGAGAAATCAAAAAAGGTAATCAACAAAAAAATTAATGAATTGGGTTCTAAAAGTAAAAAGAAAGAAAAATCTAAAAAGAAATCAGCTTTCAACTTTGATTTTAAACTGATCAATAAGGAAAATTTAAACCATATTTTTAGATTTATTGTAGAGCTCTTTAAAATTCTAAAAATGGATTATCTAAAATTATACATCTATTTTTCCTTTGCTGATCCTTATTACAACGGACTTTTTCTGGCTTTTTATTACACTATTAAGGAACTCTTTGACTATCCCGATCTTAAGGCTGAAATCAGCTGGCAGGAGGTGGTTTTTGAAGCAGAAGGCTCTACCGGCGGTAAAATAATACCGGCCCAAATAATTTTTCATTTATTGAAATTTGTATTTTCTCTAAAGACTATTAAAATATTGTGGCGTTTATATCAATTAAATTCTAAGAAAGGATGATTCTGATGCAGAGTGCTGAAAAAGTTCTGGAAACAATGTATGCTAAACTCGATAACTTTTTAAAAACTGAAACAGTTGTTGGGGAAATGATTGAAGTTGGTGAGGTTAAATTGATCCCGATTATTACCGCTTCCTTTGGCCTTGGTGGTGGCATTGGCGAAGAAGAAAATGCTGGTGGCGGTGGAGGTGGAGTCGGCTGCAAAATCTCACCTGATGCGATCCTGGTTATTCGCGGGGCTGAAGTGGAAATGATACCTGTAAAAAGTAAGGGCTCTCTAGATAAGTTGATAGAAAAAGTTCCCTCTCTGATTGAAAAGATTGAAGAGGCAAAAGAGAAAAAAGAAGCAAAGAAAGAAGAGGCTGAGCCAGAAAAAGATGAGTAGTTAAGCAGCAGCTTTTTGCCCGTCTGTGCTTTCTAATTTAAAGTCCTGAGTTAAAAAACTCAGGACTTTTCTCTACTTAAACTTCAACTCTATTTCTTCCTTTTTCTTTTGCTCTGTAGAGAGCGTCATCTGCCCTTTTAATCAGTTGATCAATATTATCACCATTCTTAATTTCTGCAGCTCCAAAACTGGCTGTTACCTTACGCTTTTCCATAAAGTTATATTCTTCAATTTCTTTTCTCAATTTTTCGGCAAACTTTTCGGCATCCTGAAGACTGCTCTCCGGAGCAATAACTATAAATTCTTCTCCTCCCCAGCGGCCAAAATAGTCACTTTTACGGATGTTTTTCTTTACCAGTCTGCTCAGTTCTTTTAGAATGAAGTCTCCCTGATCATGGCCGAAATTATCATTAATACTTTTAAAGTGGTCAATATCAAAAATAATCAAAGAAAAAGAATTATTATATCTGCGGCTGCGGTCATATTCTCTTTCCAGAACCTCAGTCAGATGATGGCGGTTGCTTACCCCGGTCAGCTGATCATTGTGGGCTAAAAATCTGAGCCTGCTGTTGCTGGAAAAAATTATAGTCAGTAGAATAATAGTCAAAATCAAAAATATCATAGATATAATAATTGTCGTAAAGAAATTTTGATTGATAAAGTTAAGTGAATCATTCTCCTGATAGCTGATTAAATAGGCTTTGGTTTTTCCATCTATCCCCTTAATATTGATAAAACTGCCGGTATAGTAGCTGCCGTCAACTCGACTGGAAACTACAAAAGAATTTTCTGCAGCAGTTTGAGCAGCCAGTTCTTTTTGGTTTTTTCGATTAATTTCCCTGATAATATTAAGATTTACCTCACTCTCAGCTTTGAGCAGGTTATTATAAATTTCTTTATCATAACTGTATTCTGGAATAATTGAAGAGTTTAGATAATTCGACTGTTCTTCTTTAAATACAGTCTCTTCTATCAGCTCATTCTTAATTATAAAGGCATTTGCTCCACCAAAATTATCCTTTAACAGCTCTGTAACCGCCTGAAAAGAAAGGCTGAATTCAACTGAAGCCAGGTGTTCACCATTGTAATTTAAAGGATAAATATAGCGGTAACCATTAAAAATACGGCCCTCTTCGAAGCCTACAAATTTTCTTTCTTCTGTATTGACATATTTAATACTATCTCTGACGTCAAATAGATTATCACCATAGGTTTCTGGGCGGTGCATTCGCAAAAAACTGCTGCCATCTTTAAAATGTATGTGCAGCTGCCGGACATGATATCTTTTCAAATCCTCATATAAGGGCTCCAGCTCTGCCTGTAGGTAGTGGCGGTAGTTATCCCGGCGATCTTCAAACTCCCAGCCATAATATATTATCCTTTTGATCTTCTCACTGTCAAGAATATTGTTGAAAACAGCATCAGCTGCAATGTTATAGGTATTTAAGATTACCTCTACTTCAGAATTAAGTCTTTCTAAACTTCGATTTAAAAAGAACTGTTCCTCTTCTGTTTTTTCAGTATAACTAAATAATATAAACACTACAAAAACTATAATTACCAGAATTAGAGTCATCAGATAATATTTATTTGAGAAAAAAATAGGTTTCTGCATCAAACCATCCTTAATCCAGGCATATATTTAATTACTTAAGTTTTCTATTACCTTATTTGACTCCTCAGTTAAAGCAAGCATTTCTGCCTCACTCAGCTCAAAATCTGCTGCGCCTGCATTTTCTCTGGCCTGTTTTTCATTTTTGGCTCCCACTAAAGCTGTGGTTATGCCCTTTCTATTAATCGCCCAGTTAATTGCTGTCTGAGCAGGGGTCTGATCATGGGCAGCGGCAATTTCTTTAAGCAGCTTGATCAGGCTCTGGGTCTGCGGCCAGTTTTCTTTTTTAAAGAAAGGATAAAAACCAGCTCTATTGTCCTTTTCATCCTCAAACTCCGGTCTTTCCTGATATTTACCGCTTAAAATCCCGCCGCCTAAGGTCCCATAACTTAAGGAGCCAAGATTATGATCAATTAAGTAGGGTAATATTTCAGCTTCAATATCTCTTTTTAAAAGAGAATACTGAGGCTGCAGTGATATTATATCAGTCATCTCAGAAATCTGATTAAGCAGATCTACTTTAAAATTACAGACACCCAAATACTTAAATTTACCTTCTCTTTTTAACTTCAGCAGTTCTTCCACACTTTCTTCTAAAGGCGTATCAGGATCAGGCCAGTGAATCTGATAAAGGTCTATCTGCTCAACATTTAATCTGCTTAGAGAAGACTCAATTTCTTTTCTAATTCTTTTCGGACTTAAATCTCTGATATATTTAGGCCCATCACGATGTGTTCCACATTTTGTTGCAAGAACCACTTTATCTCTAATGCCCTCAATTGCCTGACCGACAACTTCTTCTGCATGTCCGGCACCATAAGCAGGGGCAGTATCAATTAGAGTAACTCCCGCCTCTACAGCAGCTCTGATTGCCCTGATTGACTGCTGATCTTCGACTCTGCCAAATGTATCATTACCATAGGCCCAGGTTCCCAGACCAACAGCAGAAACTTTTAAATTTGAATTTCCAAGATATCTATACTTCATAATTAGCCTCCACTTTATCATAATTATTCAAAAAACCTTTAAGCTTTTTGAGAATCTGACTCAAACTCTCCTCCTGATCACATTCAACATTGAGGACCAAAACCGGATCATGGAGTGACATTCTTAATAAAAACCAGTCATTAGCACCACAATTTACTCTTACGCCCTGATAGTTTTTAGGTGCAATCTCCCAGCCATCAATAGCTTCAACAAAATCTTTTAGATTCTCGAGAATTTGCTGACCGTAGTCTTTAAAATCATCAAGCTGAATTGTCATTCGATATTCCTCTTTAATTTCAGCTTCAGCAAGATCTGCAATTAGATCTCCAATCTTACTATTTTCTTCAGCATTTAAATTAGCCATTTTGATCAGTACTTTTGCCACCAGATAGGCTCCATCATCAAGAAAATAATTTTCTTTAAAAGCTGCATGCCCGGAAGTCTCTATGGCAAGTGGAGCACTTTCACCTTCACTCTCCAGCCTTTTAGCTTCATTAATTACATTTTTGTAGCCTCTTTTAAAGCGGTGGTGTACTCCCCCCAGCTTATCTTCGATAAAATCTTTAAGGCCAACTGAGGTCACTGAATCTGTGACAATCGTTGCTCCTGGATCGTTTTCCAGAACAATTGCTGCAGCAAGGGCAATTAATTTATTCCGATTAATCTCCTGTCCACTGCTGTCTACCACTGCGGCTCGATCAACATCAGTGTCAAAAATGATTCCCAGATCAGCTTTGTTTTCAAGCACTGCCTGCTGAATCGAATGCATTGCTTCTTTGTCTTCCGGGTTGGGAGCATGATTGGGAAAGTTCCCGTCCGGTTCTAAAAACTGACTGCCTTCGGTATCCGCACCAAGACTTCTCAGAATTTTTTCAGCAAAAAACCCACCGGAGCCGTTACCGGCATCAACTATTATTTTAAAGTCAGCCAGTGGTTTATTCTGATCAACTTTGGGACTTAAGTTTTTACGGATAACTTTTTTGATGTGTTCAGCATAGTCAGAAATCAAATCAATCTCTTTTATTTCAGCAGAATCTAAATCAAGCTGACCTAAGAATTCTTCCTCTCTCTCAGCAGCCAGATTTAAAATATCAACTACATTTTCCTTTTCCAGTCCTCCCTGACGGGTAAAAAACTTAAACCCATTTTTATCAAAGGGAAGGTGGCTGGCTGTAATCATTATTGCTCCATCGTACTGGTGTCCCTCTAAAATAGTTGACATAAACATTGCTGGAGTAGAAGCCAGACCTGCACTGTAAACTTCTGCCCCTGCCAGTTTCATCCCCTGAGCGAGAGCTTTTTTTAGCCTGTCAGCACTTAAGCGGGAATCATGACCTACTGCAACTTCGATCTCCTCAGTTTCCCTGTCTAAATTAGCTGCCAGCCAGTTAACAAAAGTAAAACCTATACCTGCAGCCGCTTCTTCTGTTAAATTCGGCTTTTTTCCCTCAGTCGCAATCGCCCTGCCTCTTACATCAGTACCACTCAGTAGTTTTTCCCATTGAATATTTGACATTAAAATCACTCCATTTTGATTTTTTTCATTAAAAATAAAAATTTATCCTAATCAAAGCTTTATTAGTTAAAATACTTTTGATATCTGGTATTCACTTAAGGGTTTATTTAGAAGAAACCCCTGCAGATAATCACAATTATGATCTTCTAAATAATGCAGCTGCTCAACTGTTTCCACTCCTTCAGCTACAACCTTGATTCCCCACTGCTGAGCCATCTCGATAATTGGTGGAACCATCATTTTTTCACTTGCTGGATTCTGAGAAATTAGATCAATAAAAGCCTTATCAATTTTTATAACATCAAGTGGAATATGCTGCAGATAACTTAGAGAAGCATAACCGGTTCCAAAATCATCCATCGCAATACTGATCCCCAGCTCTTTTAATTTATATAAAACATCACTAGCATTGCATAAAAATATTTAAGCATTGTCAAATTTAAGTTATTGAGAACATATACTATCTACAGAATATTCAGTCACTACCTTATCCTTTTTTAAGAAAAAGAGATAATGGAGTATTAAGAG
>Ga0208430_10020_pt1 | contig 79421 bp, 92 predicted proteins | sample Wag42014_10_12_FD_187329 | JGI IMG/M metagenome (GOLD analysis project Ga0208430, IMG submission 187329) | Deep subsurface shale carbon reservoir microbial communities from Ohio, USA - Utica-2 Time Series 2014_10_12 (SPAdes) (version 2) ...
CACAGGTTTGTTTTTCTGTTTTCATTCTGGTATAATTTTGTTAGAATTCATTCTCGGTTTGGTGGACCGCCTGGTGATGTGACTGAATGGCTTCAGGAGGTGATACCCCAGTTATCCTGACAGTATCCACAATTTAGTGAAAACACTTATAAACCTTTCTGGGAAGGTGTTGAGTGGTGATGGTATGCTAAAGGCCGTAATAAAAAACACCAGGATAGTCGATGGTAAATCGTTCATAGGAATGGGCCTGCTCGGCTTGTTAATGAACTTTAGGCATAATCCCGATTTCAAAGGTGCTATTATACTTGTAATTTCATTAATATTATATGTTGCATACGCATTTGCCATAAACAATTGTTTCGATGTTGACACCGATTTAAAAAATCCCCAAAAGAGGAACAAAAACCCAGTGGCAAGTGGGGAACTTAGCTTTAGGATGGGTATTATCTCTTCAGCCCTAATTGCAGCTCTGGGAGTGTTATTTGCGTTTTTCCTTAGTTATAGAGAGTTCATGATCTACATTTTAATGTTGTTGTTGGCTACTTTTTACTCAGCACCGCCGAGACTTAAAGCAAAGCCCATCGTAGATGTAGTATCACACGGGATATTTTTCGGAGCAATGCCCTTCATTTATGGTGCATACTTCGATGGGATTTTAACAAAGTATGAAATTGCAATAGCGATAGCTCTTCTTCTGTATTCATTCGCAATGGAGCTCAGAAACCATCTTGAGGACTATGAAAGCGATTTAAAAGCAAATTTAAAGACTACTCCAATTGTCATTGGCAAGAAATTATCTGAGAAGCTTATATTGGCGTTTTCGGGTCTTTCAATAGCTCTCCTCTTAACACTTCTCAACATCCCCTTTGGAGCCCTTGGGATAGCGATTGTAGGAGTTAGGGCGAGTTATAGACTCTTTGATGTTGTTGTCGTTTTTCTGCTACTCTTTCATGCTTTGAAAGCATTGCTGGGTGTATAGTATGAACAAAAAACGGATATTTGCTCTAATTGCACTTTTAATTTCACTTGCGTATCTATACAAGAGCATTAACCTTATCGAGCTTGAATTAGCCCTAAAAACTTCATCCCATGAGTACCTTCTTGTGGCTTTTATGCTTTCTGTTTTTACCATTATCTTATCTTCTCTTAGGTGGTATCTGTTCTTAAGAGAGGTTCAGGAAACGAGCTTCAGGAAAACTCTAAGAGCCTTTTTAAGTGGATATTATCTAATGACAATTCTCCCACCAAGTGTGGGGCATATTGCAAAAGTCAAGCTCGTTGGGGGTGATTACTTCAAAGCCCTCTCTTCTCTCCTAATTGGACTGAGCACAGAACTGGTAGTGGTCTTTTTATTTGCCCTCATTTTTATCGGCTTCTTGAAGATTGGAATCCTCGGATTAATCATTATCTTGGTTGCCCTAATCTATGAAAAGGGCATTTACAAAGCTCTTGATTCTTTATTGGGTTTTTGGGAGATTTTTGGATTAAAAGGATTGGTGTCAACCCTTAGGGGTTATTTGGAGAGAATACATAAGGGATGGAGCGGAGCAAAGGAAAACAAGGCGATTTTTCTACTCTCGTTTTTGCTTTCTGTGGTGATAATTCTCCTTCAGGTCTATGGAATCATCGTAGTTGGAAAGGCATTTAATTTGGAAATTTCAATGAAACAGGCTTTATATGGGTTTTTAATGAGCGTGCTCTTTGCTTCGGTTAGCGGTATTCCAGCGGGATTTGGGGCAAACGAGTTTGGACTTGTTCTTGGAATCGGCACCTCAACAAAAGCTACTGTAACGGCTTTTATTTATAAATTCCTCTTTCAGTACGTATACTCAATATTGGGTGCAGTTCTGTTTTATGGAGCATTAGATGAAGGTGGTGGATATGAGGGTAGCACTGGTCAGTGACTGGTATTATCCAAAAATTGGAGGGGTTGCATCCCATATGCACAATTTAGCCATAAAGCTCAGAGAAAGAGGACACGAGGTAGCGATAGTCACAAATAACAGAACCACCGGAAAAGAAGAGGATCTTGAGAGATATGGAATAGAACTTATAAAAATTCCCGGGATTGTGAGCCCTATTTTGGATGTAAACTTAACATATGGGCTAAAGTCCTCAGAAGAGCTCAACGAATTTCTAAAGGACTTTGATGTAATTCACTCTCACCACGCATTTACCCCCCTCGCTTTAAAAGCAGTTAAGGCCGGAAGGGCAATGGGAAAAGCCACTCTGCTCACAACACACAGCATCTCTTTTGCCCATGAATCGAAGCTCTGGGAGGCCTTAGGATTCACAATTCCTCTTTTCACAAGCTATCTAAAGTATCCCCACCGAATAATAGCGGTGAGCAAGGCTGCAAAGGCTTTTATAGAGCATTTTACTTCAGTTCCAATCTCAATAGTGCCCAATGGGGTTGATGATAAACGTTTCTTCCCTGCGAAGAATAGGGAAGAGATAAAAGCCAAGTTCGGACTTGAGGGCAATATAGTGCTTTATGTAAGCAGAATGAGCTACCGAAAAGGACCTCATGTGCTTTTGAATGCATTTTCCAAAATAGAAGATGCTACTCTTGTAATGGTCGGTAACGGAGAAATGCTTCCTTTCCTAAAAGCCCAAGCCAAGTTCTTGGGGATAGAAGACAGGGTTGTATTTATGGGATATGTGCCGGATGACGTCCTTCCAGAGGTTTTTAGAATGGCAGATGTATTTGTACTACCATCAGTATCTTCGGAAGCATTTGGCATAGTTGTCCTTGAAGCCATGGCTTCTGGAGTACCAGTTGTAGCTACAGACGTCGGTGGGATACCCGAAGTAGTTAAAGAAAATGAAGCCGGCCTTCTTGTACCTCCAGGAAATGAACTTGAGCTGAGAGAGGCAATCCAGAAGCTTTTGAACGATGAAGAGCTAAGAAAGCAGTATGGAAGCAAGGGAAGAAAGGCTGTTGAGGAAAAGTATTCCTGGGATAAGGTCGTTGTGGAAATAGAAAAGATTTATGAGGAAATTCTCTCAAATATCCAGAGGGGAAATTCATGAGAATGGAGAGGCTGACATGGGAAGAATTTGAAATGGCAAAAGCCAAAGCATCCGCTATTCTTCTCCCCGTGGGCAGTGTCGAAGCTCATGGAAAGCACTTACCTTTAGGCACTGATGTCTTTGCCCCCCTTGAAATTGCAAGGAGAGTTGAAAAAAAGCTGAAGGATAAAGGAATGGAGATTCTAGTAGCGCCTCCAATCTGGTATGGGCACAGCTTTGTGCTGAACGTTTATCCGGGAACCATAAACGTGAAAGCAGACAGCTTGAGGAGATACGTTAGGGATGTGCTGAGTGAATTCGCAGAGGAGGGCTTTAAAAAGATAATCCTATTAAATGGGCATGGTGGAAACGTCTATCCACTTGTAGAGGCAAGTGAAGACGTTGCAGAGAGTTATGATGTCGAGATTGTCCTCATAAACTGGTGGATGGACTTCAGAAAAGAAATACTTGAAATATGTTCTTCCCAAGGACACGCAGGAGAAGATGAGACCTCAGTAATGCTTGCAATAGCTCCAGAACTTGTCAAAATGGAGAAAGCAAAGGGAGAAAAGAGAAGTGCTCCGGTTAGAGTAATAAGAAGAGATATAGGGCTTGAGCTTTTCCCAGACGGAGTCAATGATAATCCGCAAGGAGCAACAAGAGAAAGGGGAGAAAAGATTTTGGAAGTAGTTAGTGATAAAATATCAGAAATCCTGGAAGGAGTGCTATGAAAGAAGTCCTAAGAGAGATCGATACAAGGATAAAAAGACTTGAGGCTGAGATAGAGCTAATAGAAAGCAGGCTGGAGTTTTTGGACAAAATAGGGGCGAGCTCCAGATATAAGCTCCTCGAAAAAAGGCAGAGAATCAGCGAAATGTATGTGCTCTTCTTCATGCTCTGGGGGTTTATAGGGCTAATGCTCCTTCTATATCTCAAATATAGGTACGCAGAAATGCTGCCATTTTCACTAACTCCCTATATCCTCTTGATGGTGTTTTTCATCCTTTTGCCTGCTGGATACTATGCAATCTCTTCCAGAAAGCCCGAAGAAGAAACACCAATTGACTATCTCAATAAAAGAGAAAGGATGGCACGCCTGCTTATAAATCGCTTTTACAAGCCTCTAAGAGAGGCCCTTGAAAAAAATGATAACGTCAAGCTAAAAGAGCTGGCGGACAGTATAAGCATGGGAGAACTCGCCAGAGCCGCTGAAGAACTCAACGAGGGCAACCCAAAAGCCATGGCATATGCCCTCTACATCTACCTTGCCAGAGATACCGTAAGCTCCGAAGAGATCCAAGAAGCATTGGCACTCGTAAAGAACAAACCCCTAAAAATGTTGCTCTCAACACTCCTGAAAGAAAGCCCGAGCAAGCAATGAAAGGTTTTTAAACTCAAGGGAAAAAGAAAGAATGACCGATGATGGCAACAGGGTAGCTACCGAATTTGATGTGGAAGCCGTTCCAGTCTGAGGTTATTCACACGGCACTAACAGGACGGGAAGTTTTGAGTCCCTAACCACCCTTTCTGCCGTGCTTCCAAGAAGGAGGTCTTTTAGAACGCTCCTACCCTTCTTGCCCATAACTATGATCGAAGAATCTTTGGCCAGGGCAGTGCCTAATATAGAATGCGAGGCTATTCCCGTGAGCACCTCAGTTTTTACCGGAACGCTAAACATCTTCGCAAATTCTGCCAGCTTTGCCTTTGCGTTTTCAATGTTCTTTTCAAGGTCTTCTGGCTTTCCATAATCCACTACGTGAATAATAACAGCTTCTTCGATTAGCTCCTCAAACCTCTTTGCCGCATTTACAACTTTTTCAGAACATTCAGAAAAGTCCAAAGCAATCAAGGGCCTCTTGAAAATCTCTTTACAATTTGAGAGACATCTAATTTTCTCCTCTTCCTCGTCCCATTCGTATTTTACAACCAAGACGGGTTTTTTAGTTGCCCTAACAAGGTTTGAGGCAGTGCTGCCTAGGAGCATTTGCCTGAGGATGTTTTCACCTTTAGAGGGCACAACAATCAAATCCACATTGTTCTCCTGAGCTATTTCAGCTATTTCCAATGAGGGTATTCCAATTTTCACGATTGGCTCAACGTCAATTCCCTTTGCCTTTATTTCCTCGGCAAGCTTATTTAGCTCCTCCTCGTCTATTTTCATAAGCTCTATTGCCTCTATATCCGTAGCTGTGATATCAACTATGTGAACTAGATAGAGCTTCTTAGCACCGACTTCAAACAGCTGGGGAATGCACTCTCTAAGGGCGTGCATAGAGACCTCAGAGAAGTCCGTTGGAAAGAGCACCTTTTCAAACATGCGACCACCACATATATATCGTCATGAGGGTATTTAGCTCTTTAGGAAGGAAAACATTATATTTGAAGAGGCACATTTTATGGATGGTGATACTATGAAGAGGGTGCACATTTTTGACTGGCACAAGGAGCATGCAAAGAAAGTTGAAGAGTTTGCAGGCTGGGAAATGCCCATCTGGTACTCAAACATAAAAGAGGAACACCTTGCCGTGAGGAATGGAGTCGGAGTTTTTGATGTTTCCCATATGGGAGAAATCTTCTTTAGAGGGAAGGATGCGCTCAAGTTCCTTCAATACGTGACCACAAACGACATTTCCAAACCCCCTGCAATAAGCGGAACCTACAGCTTAGTCCTCAACGAAAGGGGAGCGGTGAAAGATGAGACCCTAGTGTTCAACATGGGAAACGACACTTACATGATGGTCTGCGACAGCGATGCCTTTGAAAAGCTCTACGCTTGGTTCACCTCAATTAAAGGGGCAATTGAGCAGTATACAAAGCTCGATTTGGAGATAGAGAACAAAACCTATGACATGGCAATGTTCTCGGTTCAAGGACCAAAAGCAAGGGATCTCGCCATGGATCTCTTTGGAATTGACATCAATCAGCTCTGGTGGTTCCAAGCTAAGGAAGTCGAGCTCGATGGGATTAAGATGCTCCTCTCAAGAAGTGGCTACACTGGAGAAAACGGCTTTGAGGTTTACTTTGAGGATGCAAACCCATATCATCCAAACCCAGAGAAGAGAGGAAAGCCAGAGAAAGCCCTATACGTATGGGAGAAGATACTTGAGGCTGGGCAAAAGTACGGCATAAAGCCCGCTGGACTTGGTGCTAGGGATACCCTAAGGCTTGAGGCAGGTTATACCCTCTATGGCAACGAAACAAAGGAGCTCCAGCTTTTGAGCACTGACATCGATGAGGTAACTCCTCTCCAGGCAAACCTTGAGTTTGCAATCTTCTGGGACAAGGAGTTCATAGGTAAGGAGGCACTGCTCAAGCAGAAGGAAAGAGGCCTTCCAAGCAAGATGGTGCACTTCAAGATGGTGGACAAGGGCATTCCAAGGGCAGGGTACAAGGTATACGCAGACGGCAAGGAGATTGGAGAAGTTACAAGCGGAACGCTTTCACCTCTCTTGGGGATCGGCATAGGTATAGCATTCGTTAAGCCAGAGTATGCAAAGCCCGGAATAGAGATAGAGATCGACATAAGAGGGCAAAAGAAGAAGGCGCTAACCGTTGCTCCGCCTTTCTACGACCCCAAGAAGTATGGAGCATTTAGGGAAGGGTGATTTCTATTTCTTTCCTATTATTATTCCCCCCACTATGAGGATTAAGCCAACTATGGTTGTTGGAGCTATTTCTTCTCCCACCAAGAAGTGTATGAAAAGAAGGGACAAAAAGGAAACAAGATAGGCTAGGTTTGACTTTCTAAAGGATTGCAAAAGCTCTAATGGGACTTCCTGAACCATTTTTGATTTTTAAGGGAACTCCAAAGAAAGTAAACTCTTTTCCAATGAGCTTTTCGAGGTTAGCCAAATTCTCGAAAATAAGAATTTCATTGGAGAGCAGAATTTTATGCACTTCAAATCCCCCTACGGTTGGATTGTCGATTCCTACGGCTTTAATGCCCTTCTCCACTAGATATCTTGCTCCCCCTTCACTAAGGCAAATGTCTTTTCCTCCAGTGTAGAAGAAGACCATCTCTTCTACCATTTTTATGTCTCCGGGCTCTATGTTTCCCTGTAGGTGAGAAACGTCAATAACTACTCCTCTCCCAATGAATTTTTCCAGCGGTACTTGATCTATTGTCTTCCCATTGGCGATAAAATGAGCCGGAGCGTCGACGTGTGTCCCGCTGTGCTCCCCAAGAGAGAGGGCGTTCATATAATAGCCGTCCTTCTCGATAGTAGCCCATCTTTTCACCTTAACCTTCGGGTCGCCCGGATATATGGGAGTCTCTTCGCTGAGTTCAAGGGTTAAATCAACTATCATCTAACCACCTCCAAGTACAATGTTAGGATTTCATCACTTGGCATCTTTATCAGTTCGCAAATGACAAACCCAGCTTTCAGCAGATTCAAAACAATCCAAGAGCCCGCAAAATAACCCAAGATGTGAGGCCTTCCACCAATGTTTCCCTTAAAATTGGTTAAGAAATATCTCTTTGAAATTTCCTCATCAAGCTCAACATCCCATAGAGCTAAGATTTCGTTTATTATCTCATCTTTATGTTTCAGAGCATAGTTTATCTGTACTTCATTGTATCCAATGGATTTCCTAAGCTCTTCCAAGCTTAAATCGCCTTTTAAAACCAGAGGAAAGAGTGTTGCAATACCCTCATGAACCGCAAGCTCTCCAACAGTTAAGTCTTCCACACTCCACCCTCCTAAGTGCTCGCTTCTAACGAGATGTGCATATTCATGAGGAACCAGATAATCGAGAGCTTCTAAAGCGCTCGTACCAGTCAACCTCCCCAGAGCTTCATACATCTCAAGACCCAAAAATATATAGGGCTTGTTTGCCTTCTTTGCTGTTCCCCCGATGCCGTTCAGCCCAATCAGAAGATAAACATCAAAATCTTCTATTGGAGGGCAGAGCTCAACACTTCTCTCAAGCAAACTTTTAACTTTCTCAAGCCCTCCATCGTTTAAAAACCGCTCGGCTATCTCCAGCGAAATTCTAAAATCAACGTGTTTTAGAAGTCCTCTAGCTTCTTCCGGCTTGATTCTGTAAATGTTTTCAAATATCGGGTCAAACACATGCTTGAACTTTGAGTAATAACACCTCCAAGTATCTTCTTTAGAGTCGGTTAAACACTCCCTAAGCTCCCTCACCCCAAGTACAATTCGCATAAGCAACCACCAGTTGCCTCAATAATCACCTTTTTAACTCTTTAACCTTATCCTCAAAAGGTGATTGTATGGACTGCACAAAAGATTATTGCGTGAAGGATATTAACCTTGCACCGGAAGGGGAGAAAAAAATAGACTGGGTTTCGAGGTTTATGCCTGTCCTCCAGCATATAAGAAGGGAATTTGAAAGGGAAAAACCCTTTAAAGGAGTTAGAATTGCTGCAACTCTTCATCTTGAGATGAAAACAGCCTTCTTGCTCTTGACTTTAAAAGCCGCAGGAGCAGAGGTCTCAGCAGCGGCAAGCAATCCATTGAGCACACAAGACGATGTTGTTGCAGCTTTGGCAAAAAATGGGGTAAAGGTCTACGCCATAAGAGGAGAAAGCAGAGAAGAGTACTACGAGTTCATGCACAGAGCATTAGACATAAGGCCAAACATCATCATAGACGACGGAGCGGATATGGTTTCAACGGTCTTAAAGGAGAGACAAGAGTTAATCCCCGCGATATGGGGTGCTAGTGAAGAAACGACAACTGGTGTGATAAGGTTAAAGGTTATGGAAAAGGACGGAGTGCTCAAATTCCCGATTATAGCAGTTAATGATTCATATACAAAATACCTCTTTGACAACCGCTATGGAACTGGTCAATCAACATGGGACGGGATAATAAGGAGCACAAACCTCCTTGTTGCAGGTAAAAACGTCGTGGTTGTCGGCTACGGCTGGTGCGGAAGAGGAATAGCCATGCGTGCAAGAGGATTGGGAGCTACGGTCATAGTAGTCGAGGTAGATCCTATTAGGGCATTAGAGGCAAGAATGGACGGGTATTTGGTTATGCCAATGAAGGAAGCGGCTAAAGTTGGAGACATCTTTGTCACTTCTACCGGAAACATAAACTGCATCCGCAGGGAGCACTTTGAAGTTATGAAGGACGGGGCAATCATGGCAAACGCCGGTCACTTTGACGTGGAAATCTCAAAGCCCGATTTAGAGAGCTTGGCAGTAGAGATTAGCCATCCAAGGCCAAACATTACTGAGTACAAACTCAAAGATGGAAGAAGGTTATATCTCCTAGCAGAAGGTAGACTTGTTAATCTAGCAGCTGCTGATGGGCATCCAGCAGAGATTATGGACATGAGCTTTGCTTTGCAGGCGAAGGCAGCGGAGTACATTAAGAACAACCGTGGAAAGCTTGAACCTAAGGTCTATGTCCTTCCAAGAGAAATCGACGAAATGGTCGCAAGGATTAAGCTAAAGGCCATGGGTATTGGGATTGAAGAGCTAACCGAAGAACAGAAGAAGTACTTGGAAAGCTGGGAACATGGGACTTAACTGTACTATTTTGCCTTTTCAATCTTTTGAAGTCTGCTTTTAAGGGTTTGAAGGTGAACTATTTGCATGTAGCTTTTGGACCAAGAAACAGTGTTAAGCTTTGGTTTAAGACTGTTAAGGAGTAGACCAAGCGTTTCTAGAACAATTTTAGGAGTAAAGAACTGGAAGGCTTAGGGTTTGTTTTTCTGTTTGCCTTCTGGTATAATTTTATCAGAATCAACTCCATGTTTGTAGATTTCCAACACAATATATAGCTTCTAGCTTCACGGATATGACGCCACAGTTGCCTTAAGATTATGAGCGGGCACACCGATAAATTTTTATATACCTACATCACTAATTAAGTACATAAAATTGTACTACAAAAATCTGTACCTGGTGGTAGCATGGAAGACCTGAAGGCCCAGCTGGAGGAGCTGAAGAAGAAGCTGGAGGTGCTTGAGGAAAGCATAGACCCCGTAGACGAGGTCATGCTTTCGATAAAGGCCCATCTGAAAAGGAAGCTCGAAGGGGGAAAGCTCCCGGAGCTCGATGAGGAAAAGGCAACGAAGACCCTCAAGGCCCTCGCTAACCCGGACAGGATAAGGATACTAAAGATGCTGGCAGAGAGATCAATGGGATTTAAGGAAATCAAGGAAGCCCTCGGAGTGGAGAGTCCCACAGTTTCTCACCACCTCAAGCTCCTCGTAAAGACGGGAATGGTAAAGAAAGAGGAGAAGTACGAGCTTTCGTCTAACGGGCGTTTGTTTTTGCGCCTGCTTGAGATTATGACCGCCCTTGAGGAGGTGGAAGAATGATGTATGGGTTTGGTTTTGGTGAAGAGAGAAGCTTAAGGTTTAGGATCGCCGAGTACCTGAAGGCCCTCACTGCCCTCCTGATAATCGTCTGGCTTTTCAAGGGCCCACTGAAGCTTGAAAAGTACAACGACTACATGGTGTACACGATAATCGTGCTCATCTTCGCCTTTGAGCTCCTGAGCGTCGGCAAGTGGTTCGGGGTAACGATAAGCGGAGTTGTCTTTGCGCTGGCCAAGGGGGCTTTCTGGACGAGTGTCTTCCTGTTCTTTGGGAAGTGGCTCGGATTATCCGAGACGTTTACTGGCGAGAACACAACGATAACAGCGGGTACGATGTTCGCTTATGCTGTCGTTCTCACAATAGCTGGATTGCTCTTGGCTAAGTTCGACGAGAGAAGAGTTGAATGGAAAGTCGAGAAGAAGGCCTACGAGTTCAGCGGTGCCTCCTTTGGGGAGGTTAAGCTCAATGGAACTGGCAAGGCCTATCCGGTGAAGTTCGGGAGGAAGCCTGTGGGCTGGGTCATTGATGGCGACCTCACGGTCGAAGCAGAAACTCCAATCGGAAAGATCACGAGGAAGCTCCTATCTCCCGTTGCGGTGTGGACCTCGGAAAAGATCGCCGGAAAGAAGACTTCCCCTGACCCTGGCTTCGTCAAGAGGGCGAACGAGCTGATTAATCCCGACAGGATCTATCGCGACAAGAACAAGGCGAGTGTCGTTGATCTTGGAATAGTGAAGGTCTACGAGGGGGATGGCTTCGAGTACGTGAAGGTGCCTTTCGTGGAAGTCATAAGCACTCCAGCGGGGGAGGAGGTGAAGATAGGCCCGATGAGGCTCCGCGAGGGCCGTGTGTGGAAGCCTAAGCGGGACATGCTCACAATCAGGGAACTCACCAACGGCTTCCAGCTCACCAGAGTTGGTGACAGACTGACCATCCAGACGGAGGAGTACACGATAGAGGTTTCCGGGGACAGGGTGACCTACAGGAGCGGCGACGAAACGCTGAGCCTCGGAGAGACCGTTTCCCTCCGCTCGGGCGATATCTCCGTAACGGTGGGAAGGGGACGGGCCAAGCTGAGGATAGAGGACGTGGTTATCTCCGCCCGTGACGGGACGGTGAGGATCCGTGTTGGAGGGAAGACCCACACTATTGAGAGCAGAGAGGCCTGCAGCCTAGTCCTGATGAAAGCGAAGGAGATAGTGGAGGAGCAGGGCGTTGAAATGGTGGAAGGCCTCGGCATAGACAGGGCCAAACTCAACGCGCGCGTTAAGGAACTCATAGACGAACTCATGAGGTATCTGGGGTGATGGGCTTGGAACCGGGCCCGGAGAGAAGGGAAGAATACACAGGGGGCAAGAGTCTCCTCTTTGACTTTGTTTCGGAGGGGTTGCTATGAGGTTCGAGGGCGTTGAAGAGGTCTGGATGAAGCTCGTGGACGTTGACCTCAGAATAACCGGCTGGGAAAAGGACTACGTGGAGCTGAACCCCAGCACGGAGAAGGCAATTAAGCTGGACTTCAAGGACGGGGAGCTCCGCGTGGACTACAAGGCAATCTGGAAGCTTAAAAAGGCTTTGAAAAGGGACAGGACGCTCGAGCCCCTCGAACTCCACGTTCCCCAGGGTCTTCCGGTTTCGGTTGCAATTAAGAGGGGAAGAGTGTACGCGGAGCGGGTCCGCTTTAAGAGCCTCGCCCCAGGAGAATGCACGGTGGAACTGAGGGAATGCACCATAGGGGAGCTCCTCTCACTCGCTTCCACTGTAAAGGGCTCGATCAGCATTTTGGAGGCGGCCTCCGTGATGGTGCTTGCAGGAACTACCTCCCTCAGGCTTGGTGAGATTAAGGGGGGCTTCGAGGGGACGGTTATGAGCGGCATGCTGGAAATCTGCATTCCGGAGGATGGGGACGTTTCCCTGAACGTTGAGCAGAATGGGGGAGTTGTGAGCCTGGAAGGGGTTGAAGATGGGCTTTTCGAGGACGGAAAGCATTCCCTAAGGCTTGTGGCCCAAAAGGGAGGAGTTGTTAGGGTAAAGGCCTGTGGAGGTGATTCCAATGATCTTTGAAAACGTGAAGGAGGTTGAGATATCGACCGTGAACGGCCGGCTTGATATAGAGGGCTGGGATAACGACCACGCCGAGGTAAACTACACCTTACACGGCGAGGCTGAGGTGGAAGTCGAGCAGAAGGGGGAGAGGCTCGTCATCAGGGAAGAGCCGAAGAAGAGGTTCCTCAACATTCTCGGAAAGAGCGGGTGGGCAGAGATTACCGTGAGGATGCCGAGGAAAGCCACCGTGAAAGCCTCCACCGTGAACGGGGAGATAAGGGCAAGGAACGTCTCCTTTGAGAAGGTCTCCACGGTAAACGGCGGGATAGAGCTTGAAAACTGTGAGGCGGGGGAGATAAGCAATGTGAACGGGAGGGTAAGGGCCCACTTAACGCTCGCAAAATCCCTGAAGGCTAGCAGCGTCAACGGCCCGATGGAAGTCGAGATAGAGGAACTCGAGGGGGATGCGAAGATAAGTACCGTGAATGGGAGCATTGCCCTTGCCCTCTCCGACTTCTGCGACGCAACGATAAAGGCCAGCCGCGTGAATGGGGCTATAACCTTCGAGGGAATTGACCCCGAGAACCCGGTCATCGGTACGGGCGAGTTTGAAGTTAAGGTCAGCACTGTGAACGGCAACATTGTTGTGAGGAGGGTTTAGCTTTCTTTTTTGCTCACTCTTGCGCGGAAGGTAGAAGGGGAGTGAGCAGTACATAAGTCCAGCGGGGGTTAGGGGAGATGCTCGACGACCTGAAGTCACTCGGAAAGAACTTCTGGCTCTACACGGTGGGCAGGTGGATATCCCAGACCGGCTGGGTGATTCAGGACGTAGCAGTTCCGCTCTACGTTCTCGACCAGACGGGAAGCGGTGCTATGATGAGCGCCTTCGTAATGGCCGAGCTCATCCCGAGGCTGGTGCTAAACCCAATTGCCGGCGTTATAGGCGACCGCTACAACAGGAAGAGGCTGATGTACGGCCTCGATATAGCGCGCGGAGTTCTTCTGTTCGGCGTCATTGCATTGGGCCTGCTTGGGATAAGGGAGCTTCTCGTGGTTCAGATACTTATGAGCATCATGGGGACGTTCTTTTCAGCTGGGATAAACGGCATGTTCCCCGACTTGGTGGAGAAAGAGAAACTCGCCCAGGCCAACTCGCTACTCCGGATGGGCGGTCAGGCTTTATGGATAGTTGGACCGGTGCTGGGAGGTTTGGTATACGCGATCGGAGGAATAAAGCTGGCTATCCTCATAAACGCGGTCAGCTTCTTCGGCTCGGGCCTCTTCGAAATCCTCATAGACTACGAGATGAAAACAAGGAAGATTTCTTCCCTTGGCGAGTTCTGGGAGGACATGCTTGAGGGGTTCCGTTTTATCAGAGGCTCCAGACCCCTCTTGATCCTTGTCAGCCTCGCAGTAATCCTGAACACACTCACAAACCCGATATTTACCGTTGTCCTTCCATACTTGGCAAGAGTGACCCTCGGCCTGTCCTCTGTCCAGTTCGGTAGCATTGAGACGGCCGCCACTCTCGGTTCTCTGGCGGGAAATCTGCTTATAGCTGGAAAGCTCAAGGAAGCCTCTGAGGGCCTGCTTTTCAAGGCTTTGGCTCTCCAGTTGGCCGTCCTGTCCCTACTGGTCCCCACTTCCCACCCTGCTCTTGGGGAGGTTGCATACCCGATGCTCCTCGCGGTGTTCCTGCTTTTCGGGCTGTTCAACACACTGCTCAACGTCCCCCTAATGACCAAGCTTCAGAAAGCCGTTCCCAACGAGGTGCGCTCAAGGTTCTTCACCGCCCTCGAGACCGCCGTGATGGCAACCACCCCCGTCGGAATTGTGGTTTTGGGCCCCCTCCTAAACGTCGTTCCAGTTTATCTCTTACTGGCGGCGGTACTCGGAATAAGCGCCGCAGTAACGGCCTTTTATTACATAAAGTTTGGTAGGATGATTATAGAGGTGGGTGAAAGCTCATTGGGGTGAAAACGTGAAATTCAACAAAAACTTCTGGCTCTTCGCGGTGGGACGCTTTATTTCGCAGCTCGGCTGGGCGGTGCAGGATGTAGCGTTGCCCCTTTACGTGCTGGATCAGACGAAGAGCGGCTCTATAATGAGCCTTTTCATAATAGCGGAGATACTCCCAAGGGCGCTCCTCTCGCCGATAGCGGGTGTCGTTGGCGACAGATACAACAGGAAGAACCTCATGGTGTGGCTCGACATAGTCAGGGGCCTCCTCCTCTTCGCGGTCATAGGCTTCGGGCTCCTGGGAATCAGGGAACTTTTAGTTGTACAGATTCTCATGAGCATCATGGGAACATTCTTCGGCGCCGCAACGGGAGCTATGTACCCCGACCTTGTAACCAAGGAGGAGCTTGCCTCCGCAAACTCCCTTCTCCAGAGCTTTGGAGTTGTGGCGAGAATAATCGGGCCTGCCCTCGGCGGAATAATCTACGCCTTCGGCGGGATAAAACTTGCCATTCTAATCAACGCGATCAGCTTTTTCGGCTCCGGTCTTTTCGAGGCGTTCATCCGCTACGAATGGACCTCAAGAAAGATAGAGTCCCTCGGCGAGGTTGTGGAAGACCTTAAAGAGGGAATAAGCTTCCTCCGCTCTAGTACCTACCTCAAGGTGCTCCTCAGCTACGCCCTCTTCATCAACTTCCTCCTCAATCCTGTCTTTGCCGTTGCTCTCCCCTACGTCTACAGGGTGGAGCTGGCCTTTTCGAGCCAGTGGTTCGGCTTCCTCCAGACGGCGTTCATGGTGGGCATGCTCGCTGGAAACGTCCTCATAATGGCAAAGCTGGGTAATAAGGCGGAAAACTTCCTTTTCAAGGGCCTTTTCGTCCAGCTCGGCCTCGTGCTCGTGCTGGCGTTCCTAATATCTCCCTTAGTTGCCCTGAGCACCGGAGAGCTCTTCGCGATCTTCATGACGCTCAACGTCGTGGACGGGGTGTTCAACGCGCTCATCAACGTGCCCATAGTCACGAAAGTTCAGAAAGCGATACCAAGCGAGCTCAGGGGAAGAATATTCTCGGTATTTGACCTCATAGTTGGAGCCATAATCCCTGCGGGAATGGCCGTGGTTGGTACTGCCCTCGACTACATTCCAGCATGGGTGATGTTCCTTGTTTCCGGAACGCTTGGTGCTGGGGTGACACTCTATTACTACCTTCGCTATGAAGCATTACTGAAAGGAAATCTCGTAGTAGAAGAGAACGTCCAAGAAAAAACAGAAGGAATTATGGAAGCAGTCTGATCAGTCCACCTCTTTTTAACTTTCTTTCCCTACAACATGGTTTGATCGAAAGGGATTTAAGTTTCTTTTGTTATCTATCTTTTTGGGTGTTCAGTTTGATATACAATGCAAAGTTCGGAACCCCCGAAAAAGGGTGGGTAGTCCTAGCTCACGGCCTTGGAGAGCACAGTGGAAGATATGGCAAGCTAATAAAAATGTTAACTGAAGAGGGCTTCGCCGTCTATACCTTTGACTGGCCTGGCCATGGAAGAAGTGGAGGAAAACGAGGTCATGCGAGCATAGAGGAGGCAATGGAGATAATTGATTCCATAATTGAAGAACTAGGCGAAAAGCCCTTCCTCTTCGGTCACAGCCTTGGCGGATTAACCGTGATAAGATACGCCGAGACAAGACCTGATAGGATAAGAGGAGTTATAGCTTCCTCCCCTGCCCTCGCAAAAAGCCCGAAAACACCAAGCTTCATGGTCGCCCTCGCCAAAGTTCTCGGAAAAATAACTCCCAGTCTGACGCTTTCCAATGGTCTTGACCCGAAGCTCCTCTCTAGAAATCCCGAAGCAGTTAAACGCTATGTCGAAGATCCCCTAGTCCACGACAGGATTTCGGCAAAGCTTGGTATGAGTATCTTTGACAACATGGAGCGTGCACACAAAGAGGCCCACAAAATAATGGTGCCTGTACTTTTGCTTGTTGGCACGGGGGATGTAATAACCGTTCTGCCTACCCGTAAAGTGTGTGTAGGGTGTTAATTTCGTAACGGGTAGGCTTCCAGCCTCCCGTCTTCATTGGCTGGCTTTCGGGGGGAACGGAGACTCCCCACATCTTCAAGGCTCTCGACAGTCCCCATTCGGGCTTGACAAACCCCACATTCTGGGAACTGCTTCACCACAAGGAAGTATAATTAGAGACTATTTAAAAATTACGGAAAACAAAAGAATTCAAAAGTTCCATTTATCACTACCTATGAAACAGCCCTCCAGATGGAGCAAGAAAGCTCTTCGCGGAGCTTAAAGTGGAGGACAAAACACTGAAAGAATTCAAAGGAGCTTACCACGAGATTTTTGAAGACCCCGAATGGAGCGAGGAATTCCACAGGACAATAGTGAAGTGGCTTATTGCTCATTCTTCCACTAAAGAAAAAATCGGGCTTAAAAACGAGGTAGACTCTGCTTTGGCCGTAGAGAGTGGCCAATGAAAAGTTAAAAGATGATGTAAATGAAAAAACTTGTCTTAGAGAGCTACGAAACAAAAATTTTCGTAAGAGTATTTCTGGGGTTCCTAACGCTTTTTATACTCATTATAGCCTCAGTGCTTTTCTCACTCATAAGAGGTGGGACCTTAAAGAAGAGCTTCTTTGGAATGATAGCATATCTGCTATTTGCCCTCATCTTGATCAGCTTGCTGGTTTTCTCTTTAAAGAAACTGAAAGAGGAAGCTAAAAAAGCTAGTTTACTGGCAGCGAATACTATGTTCAAGAAAAATCGCATAGTCTTTCCCCACGAGCTTGAGTTCGAGTACGGGAGAATTGAGTTTTCCACGTATCTCAATAGAGAACACCCAAGAAAAAGATTTAAGGTTCTAGAAAAGAGAAAATCCTCAGTATTTGAATTTCCCGATGAAGAGTTCAAGCTTGTAGGTGATTATGACAGAGGCTTTGCAAGTTTCCCAGCAATTAAAATACTGACAAAGCCCTATGAAAGAGCGGTAATTCTCTTTATGGCAAATAAAGGAGTAATAGCTGACAAAAGCATTCTCACGCCCAGAATACTGGAAGATGCTCTGAATGTCGAGGTAGAAGCACGGGGAAAAGAGATAATGGGGAGATTCTATAATCCTACTGGAAAACGAAGAGTAGATGTTGTTATAAGTGTCCCTGAAAGCCCTGAAATTGCTGTGAAAATAGCTGATTCCTCTGTTCAGGAGTTTAGATACTCTCTGCTTCCGGAGGAAAGAATCGTAATATTCAGCACGTATGAAAGTTTGAGCATAGCCAATTTGTTGAAATGCCTAGACCTATCAAGAATCGCCCTTGGACATGGAGAGTTTTTATTAACCTTTAAACTATCAAAACCCAAAGCAAGAGAGTTGCTCACATACAAACTTAAAGTCGAACTTAAAGAAAAAGGCTGGGGAGCGTAATGCTAATTGACACATTTTCCTCTTTCCTCAAACATTGGGACGGAAGTACAAGTAGTTGGATAGAGTACATCAAACAATACCCAGAGCTTTTTGAGAAGATTAGATGGGACTATGAAAGATACAAAATGGACTGGCAGGAATTTTTAGGGGTTCTTTTAAAGAGAAATGTTGATGAGCTCAAACTCGCTCACAGTGCTCTCTTAAATGCCCTTCCCAAAGTTGAAGGAAAAATTAGAGAGTACTTTGAGGCCAAGGACTACAACATTGTCATTTACGTCGGCCTTGAAAATGGTGCCGGCTGGGTAACGGAATTTATGGGAAAGCCCTCAATTCTCTTCGGCTTAGAGGCAATAGCCGAGCTTAATTGGTACGACAAGCTCGAGGAATTAATCGCCCACGAGTTCGGTCACTTAATACACTGGCTTTTAAGGGGAGAGAATATAGAGAAACTTGAAGACGAGCAAATGTTCTGGCTTTATACAGAGGGGTTCGCCCAGCGAGTTGAGGATTTAATAATCGGAAGGCCTTGGCACTTTGAGGAAGAGGGATGGTTCGAATGGTGTGAAGAGAACGAAGCTCTCCTCAAGCGGGAGTTTCTAAGGAGGATTAAAGAGAAGGAACCATTAAATCCATTCTTCGGCTCGTGGTATGTATTCTTTGGAAAGCAGTTCTTGGGCTATTATCTCGGTTATAAATTTATCCGCTGGCTTGAAAGGGAGTATTCTCTTAAAGAGATTGCAAAACTTGAAAAAGAAGAGATCAAAAGCAAAATCCTAGAGTTTCTACGCTAAATGTTCTCCCTTAAGTCAATGATGTGCTCAAGCTCCGGCCCTGTCTTTATAAGACCCACCGGCACTCCGACTTTTTCCTCTATTTCTGCAATGAATTCCTTTGCTTTTGCTGGAAGCTTGTCAAAGTCGGTAACTCCAAAGGCTTCCTTGTCGTACTTGTCGAGCATAGTTACCGCTAAAATTGTCGCACCGTTAATCCTTGCAGAGTACCTTGCGAATTCAAAGTCAAACCATCCTACTCTTCTTCTCCTTCCGGTAACTGTGCCGTACTCGACCAATCCCAGTCTATCGGCCTCTTCTTCGCTCATCTCCGTTGGGAACGGCCCTGCCCCAACTCTCGTTGGAAAGCTCTTAAAAACTACTATAACATCATCAACCCTTGTCGGGCCTATTCCAACGTCGCTTGCTATTGCTGAAGCGGAGGTGTCCTTTGAGGTAACGTAGGGATATGTGCCGAAGTAAAGACTTAACCCAAACCCCTGCGTTCCCTCCACCAAAACGAGCTTACCCTCATCAAGGGCATCGTTAACTTCGGCCGCAACGTCTGTTAAGTAAGGCTCAAGTTCTTTAATGTCCTTTGCCTGTCTTGCTCTTCTTAATACCCTGTCCGCATTGGCCGGACCACAACCAGAGCCGGTAGTTCCTATCTTTCCGTGGAGATAGCCATTTGTCCTGTCAAGTTCCTTATGCTTTGGCTCTATTACAGTACAGCGATAATCAATGCCCACTCTATCTTTAACATTGAAATCTTTCAGGTGCTCAAGTTCATGGAAGAAAACGTCTGGATCGACTAAAACTCCAGCTCCAACCAAAAGCCTTGCATCTTCGTTCATAAAACCCGTGGGAAGCTGTCTTACTGCATACTTCTTTCCATTTATAAAAACACTGTGCCCTGCGTTTGTTCCTACTCCTCCCCTCGCTATGACCTCTGGTTTGTCATGCGTCGCAAGATAAGCGATTATCGACCCTTTCCCTTCATCTCCCCATTGACCACCAACAACAATGTAGCTTGGCATGGCTCCTTACCCATAGTTAAGAGAATGACACCTTTAAAACAGTTTCGGATGAGGTAAACGATGAAAATTGACAAGAAAATGCCAAATTTATTCGACCACAATTTTAATACCATTTATCTGGTATTCCCTGTTTTTGTTTATTATCCACTCATATGGATCAAGGATTATAGCCATTGGGTTCCCTTCACACTCAATACTAACCCTCGCTTTCCCCTTTATCCAGATTCTCCTCACAAAGCTCCCTTCATTTGTTTCCACTTCTACCTCAAGAGGCATTGTAAAGTTGCTTTCATCAACGATTTCAAAGTTCAAGAAATACTTCCCGTTCTCCCGAATAATGGTGAGGTTTTTGACTCTATAATCAGGCACTTCCGTTGAATAGAACCATTCCTCAAAAAACCAGTCCAAATCCTGGTTGCTTACATTCTCAAAGATCTCTTGGATTCTACTTAGCCCGCAACTTATGTAATGACACTCATTTACAACTTGCTTTAATCCTTTGAAAAATGTCTCATTGCCAAGAACGAACTGCAAAGATCGAAACACAAAACCTCCCTTACGGTAGACCACAGGATACATTTTCTCCCAGCTCAACGATGATCCATAGGCGCTAGCCAATGAGATATTGTACATAATGCTAATATTCTCAGAGAAGTCTAAAAACTCAGCAGGTACATCCTCAGAATGAGTTAGCACGTACGACATGGCAGAAAATGTAGCGAGAGACTCGGAGATTTTACCCAACTCTGCATACATTCCAAACCATGAATGGGATATTTCATGGGACAACAGCCACACATCATAACCTCTAGCGGAGACCACAACAAGGCTTCCCCCCATGTTAATTCCGCTATGAGGCTTGAAAAGCCTTGAAATCACTATGTTAAAGGAGTCATGGGGATAAGCCCCATACCATTGAGAAAATGCTCTCACTATGTCTTCAACCCTTAGAAGGACTGTCTCACATTTTTCTTTTTCATTTGGTGGTATGTAGACCGTGATATTTACCCTTTTTTCTTGGAGACTGAGGCTTTTTATAAACCTCTCAAACTTCCCAATGAGAATGAGTGGAGAAGAGTGATCTTCATGCTCAAAGTACAGAATTCTCTGATTGCTAGAGACTTTTGAATTCACAGTCTTCCATGGGGCATATGACGAAGAATCAACAACAAAACCCCACCAGCCCGTTGGTAGCTTTAAAATAAGCGTATCCTTGGTCTTTGTACCTTTTAGCACCACAGAAGGAAAATACATTGGGGCCAATATCACCTCTTTTTTGTCTGTTGAGCTCTGGTTAATCAGCGTTCCAAAAAAGCCCAGTCCTGATGGCAATGTATTTTTCCAGGTAAGCTCATAATCAAGCGTTATCTCTACTGTTTTCCCTTTTAAGGGCTTAAATGTCAGGTAAATAACATCTTTTCCTTGAGAAACTGAAGCAGCTATTAGATCTGCATTTTTCAGCTTAAGAGCCCTGATTTTTGTGATAGGGTAGAGATAAGATACTGCCATCCTTCCAGTGCTTGCATTCCCCACGTTCATTAATGTTGATGTCTCACTTGCTCTTATCGTCCCATTTTCAAGGAAACTCATTTCAACAAAAGAAGTGTACTCAAAAGTAGTTGAGTTTTGGATGTAGGAAGTGAGGGTGAAGTTTGATGAACTAAGTTCTGAAACATCAACTACCACCTCATTGCTTCTATTGCTCTTGTGCCATAAAAATACCGAAGCGGCTAAAATTAAAAGAGCAAACATCAAGGCAACCTTTCTCATATGCTATCACCCTGAACATAAAACCCAACTTCTGTATAGTTGCCGCTCTCAATGCCATAGCTCCGCGGATAAGCTGTGAAATCCTTTGCCAATTTTCTTGTACAATACCTATCCACTCCAGCTATTACAGCTATCAGGTTCCTCTCGTTCCAAGGGTTCTTTACAATTTCCACAACTCCTAAGGGGTAAGCCTGGAAGGTTCCGCTCACTTCTCTAAGCTCTCTATAAACTTCGTTCTCAATATCAAATCCCGCAAAACTCTCAAAGCCAGTTGCGTTTTTCGCTAAAACCCACGTGCCATTAAAAATGAATTTTATGGGGAGAAATGTTAAGTTCTTCACCAAGCCGTTGGCAGCAGGCCCTCCAACGAATATGAGGTTCGTTCTCAAGTCCTCTTCACCAAGCTCGTTTTCCGCTTTTACTATAATTTTCGGCTTGCCATTATAGAGCTTCCATGTGTCGTCCTTCTCAATAAGCTCCTTAAGCATGAAAGCGGTTTCTTTATCGTATTCTATTCCAGTTGGGTCTGGATTTTTTGCTCCGTAAACGATTATAATTTTTCCCTCTTCATAACCTCTATCAAAAAGCCATAGGCCACTCAAAGGCACTCGTTTTTTGAAATATTCACTAACATTCTCCGGAGTTGCCCAGCTTTTCATGTGCTCGATTAATATCGGAATGTAATCCTCAAAGGTTTCATTCGAGTCTTTAGAGTTCTCAAAATTTCTAAATTCCCTTACCAAATCATCAACCAAATAAAATCCAAGCACATGATCCCGCAAAATGAAGTATCTGGGAAGATCATGAACAACGTTAGGCTTAAGAGACATTAGAATGTAGTTTGTAAGCGCTTCAACAAGGTTCTCAGAGATGTACAGGTAGTTTGTATCAAAGTGTAGATCGTAGGTTGTATAGGTCAACTCACTCCTCACCTGAAGGAGGTAATAATCCAACTCTGAAAACTCAGTGGGATATTCTGAAATAAGGGGATTGATAAAGGAGTGAGAATACTCATGAGTGGCGATATAGAGGTAAAAGATTTCAGCATATTGCTCGGGCATAAAACCCACATAACCAAAGTAATAAGCAGTGTCTCCAACAGCCTTGCTCCCGGGATGGACTCTTAAAGAATACGAAAGAGCTATATGAAAGGTTTTGTACTGCTTTCCAAAGAGTTCTTCAAACTTTTGGAAGATGTCCTGCGTGAGGGCTCCCCTTGCTGGTTTTAAAGCTTCTTCGTATTCTTTCTTATGTTTTTTGTAGAATTCCATGAAGTTACTTTCCTTGGCAAAACTTATCAAAGATCTGTAGAACTCGCTCAAAGTGAAATCATTCTCGCTCATGTTGCCGAGATAGGGTTTTGAAACTAGAGAAGCTGCAAATTCATTTATTGAGTAGTCCCTTCTATAGTGAGACAAATCCTGTGGAATAGCTTCTCTAACCGAATAAACAGCTGGGTGATCTTTATAGGGAGCAAAATAATCTAAAACATCGTTGATATAGCTTTGAGGGGCGATTATAAAGGGATCATTTCCATTAAAAGCGAGAATATATACAACAGCGAAAAGCTCAAGGTTCGGGTTCACCTCTATAATAACCTTTGGCTCTTCTGCGGCCGTTGGAGTGGCAGCGATAAGAACGAGAAGGCATAAAATTAGTGAAGCCTTTTTCATGCCACCACCATTTGTTTTTGTCATGAAAAGTTAAAAAAAGATTTGCTCTCATAAGTTGCTAATCCTTGAATAACCTTTTGACAAGGAAAATTAGAAGTATCAACAGCATAAAACCAGGACCACAAATTTCTCTACTTGTAGTTGTTTGTTCAGGGGTTGCCGAAGACAGTACAAAGCTCTCCTTAGTGTTCAAAGAGGACTGTAGCTGTGAGCAATTTTGATTGTAGTACAAGAATTCTCCATGGGCTATTAATGGAACAAAATTGATGGAAGCATTTTCAAGGGCAAGAGAAGCATTTTGGAACTCAAATTTTGATGGGATAAGTTTTGGGGATATCTCAGAGAAAACAACTTGCACATCTCTTCCAATACTCCCTGAGCCATTGACTGGAAATGCGAGGATCACATTCTTTGCGGATATAGCTAAGGAATCAGTTAATGCAACACCGTTACTCGAAAAACCTTTCGCCCATGAGAGCCCTCCGCTTTCATCAAGGAGGAGAGTTACAAAATTCCCGCCAATAAGACATTGCCCATTTAAGTTGCAATCAACATCATTGATTTTTATCGACCAAAATATGCTCTCACTTATCTTTTCAGAGAGATTCAGTGGAAGAAACTCACGCGCCCAGATAAGGTCGCCTTCTCTATCCAGCTTTATCACGAAGTATTCTCCAATCCACGGAGCGTGCTGAGAGCCAGAAACTCCCGCAACCACTGCAGAGACATTGCTCACATCAACTTTATCCGCAAATTCATCGTATCCGAGATTAATAGCTCTCTGCCAAATGATGTTTCCTTCAAAATCAAAAGCACCAATCCATGCGTTATAATCCTCTCCTGGAGCAAAAGTATACCCAACAACAAAAATCTTGTCTTCACTTGCAGTTACTCCAGAAAACTCCAAGGAACTCTGATTTTGTTTCATAGCTTTTTTGACCCATTTAATTTGACCCTCGGGAGTTAAGGCTGCAACAACATTCCCAAAAACAAAGATTATCTCCCCATTGGGAGCCACAGAAACATCAGTTACATTTAGTTTTTTCATCCATAAGAGATCCCCCGTCTGGCTAAACTTTGCAATAAACCCCTTTCCAGCCACTACTAAATCCTTTTCACTCGTGAAAGCGATCCTATGAATTTTAATATCCCTGCGTGCTGTCGTTATTGCCCACAAGGGTTCTCCTCGAAGATTAACACTTAAAACACTGCTCCCTACTGCAAAAACTCTACCATCAGAGGTTGCAAGCACATCTTCAAAGCTTTCTCCATAGTTCCCTATCCAACAAGATGAAGCTGAAACATTTGAAAGAAAGAACAATAGGAGAAAAATCAAAATCGATAGGCGCTCCATGATCACATCCCCCTTATTCTTTAGCAAAGTACTGGGAGGGGGATTCAGCAAGGGCAAAACACCCCAACGATGCCTCTATCTCCACTTTTGCCTTCATCATAGGAAGGTCTCCATTAATCAATTATTGAGCACTCTAGCGATATAAAATTTACCATCGCATAGGGAAAAATAAATGTGATTCCAACCTTTCTTTTGAAAGTCCTACCTCTGAAGGGGATTTTCTCGGAAACAAAGGTTATAACCTAACACACCTCTACCATATAGGGAACCCAAGATGATTGCCGCTGTGCTCGCCGGAGGAAAAGCAAAGCGTTTTGGAGAAGAGAAGCTACTCTACAAAGTTAGTGGGAAGCCCCTGATACTCCACGCCATAGAGAGCGTTCTTGAAGCGGAAGGGATAAACGAAGCTGTAATAATAACTTCAAGAGAGAAAAAAGAGGCCTTTGATGAGCTTGGCTTCAAGGTTATCGTTGACGAACTTAAAATCGGCCCAGCTGGAGGTGTTTACACCGCTCTAAAAAAACTGGGTGATGTTTTTGTAATAGCGGGAGACATGCCATCTATAAAGCCCGAATTCGTTGACTACATTATAGAGAAGTTCTACGAGCTTAGGCCTCTTGCCTGCGTCCCAAAATGGGAAAACGGCTACCTAGAGCCCCTCCACGCTGCATATTCAAAAAACTTCCTGAAAATACTGGAGGAGCAGATAACCAAAGGCAGATATATGCTTAACGAAGCAATAAGGCTTTCCAATCCTTGCTACATAGAGATAGAATATCTCCCTGAAGAATGGCGCGAGAGCTTCTTTAACGTAAACACCAAAAGCGATTTAAGGAAGATTAGAGGCTCTTCGAGAGTATAATAACGCCCTCAATCACTCTCGGCTTAAACTTCTCCACAAGTTCTTTTCCAATTATCGTGCGGAGCTTTTTGAAGCCAAGCTCCTTTGCTCTAGCAAGCAAAAGAGGAAAATCCTCCTCTTTGCCCCACAAGTAGCCCGTAACAACAGAGCTATCATAATAGACCTCCTCGAGAACATAATAAGACCTTCCCAGCCTTCCGCTCTCGAAATAAACTCTATCATCTATCCCTGCTATTTTATCCCTAAAAGCCACGAACCAGTGGTGGTAGGAGCTTTGGAACTTTCCCGCGACCATTTCTAGACCCTTAACCTCTTTCCACGAGAATTCAAACACCTCAGGCTCTAACTCAATAGTAGAAAAAGAGCTTAAGTCAAACTCCACAAAGCTTGCACTGTAAAGGACATCCCTTATGCCGAGCTTTTCATAGAAGCCGATTGCCGATTTCTCCGGGGTTACTGTAACCAGTTCACAGCCTTTCTCACGGGCCAACCCTTCGACAAATTCAACAATAGCTCTGCCCACACCTTTGCCTCTGAAGCTTTTATGCACTTCAAGCACATCTATATGGGCGATTTTCCTAATTTTGCTCCCTATGAGCTCTTCACTGATTAAGACTTCCCCGTTCCCTACTATATTGCCATTTTCTTCCGCAACTATGGGAAACTGCCCCTCTAAAAGGAGGTTGTTCATGTGAATTGCACAGGTTTCAATGCTCATCCAAGGGCCGCCGTGGAGATAACGCTCCTCTATGCTGAGTTCTTCGTAACTCGCTTCTTTACCTTCGCTTTTCTTTATCCAACTCTCAACTCCGGAGCAGTGAACATCAACTATGCCTTTGCAGTCATCAAGCGTTGCAATCCTAACTTTCATAAAAACCACCAAAAAAAGAGAGAAAATTAAAGCTCTGCCTCGCTCAAGAACTCAAGAAGATCCAAAAGCCTCCTGTCCTTTATCTTCGTTATGTAGTCACTAACCTCCTCCCTTCCGATTTTGCCGTCCTTGTACAGGGCGACAGCCTTTACTCCTTCAAAGAACTCCTTCATTTCTGGGAATGCTCTAGCAAACATGTCTATGTTGTTGTAAATCTCCTCAAACCTGTCCTCCAGCATCATCTGCCACACTACATCTATTAGAGCATCAAACGCAACGTCAAAGTACTCGCTGTCCCTTCCATAGAGCATTGCATAGAGGCATTCATGCAGAGCTGCCTCATAGTTGTCTTCATCCTCAAATATCTCCTCAAAGACAAGGTGTATCTGAGATTTCAACCTCTCGTCTAGGTTTTGTGAGAGAAGCTCGGCAAGCTCGGCCTTTGCTTTTGCTATCTCCCCCATCTCAAAGGTTATGTAAGCTTTGTAAATCCTTATCTGCTTAACATCCTCCTCTTTTCCAAGCTCCTCCAGGGCTTTTTCTGCCTTGTCCATGAGCTCCAATGCTTTTTCGTACTCTAAGAGCTCCTCATGAATGAGCCCCATGTTGTAGTATACTTTTGCGATGTTCTCCAAGTTGCCCTTTTCAGTCTCTTCTTCAAGCAGTCCTCTGTAGAGATCAAGCGCCTTTTCTAATTCACCCAGAAGGTAATATAAATCGGCAAGATGATATTTAACTTCAAAGGTATCCTCTTCTTCAGCGAGCTTCTCAAACTCCTCAACCTTGTCAACATCAAGAAACTCTAGGAAATAATAAACCACAAGCTTATACAGCTCATAATCTCTACATTCTAAGGCGAGCTTTTCAGCTTTCTCAAGAACCTCTCGCAGCTCCTCTTCACTAAGCTCATCGGCCTTGTAATATAGCAAACTTGCCAGCTTTTTACAGTCTTTCTCCTGAATTGCCTTAAGTATCTCTTCCATTTTACTGCACCTCAAGAAAATTAGGCAATGGAACCTTTTAACCTTACGCATAAGTTGTCTCAATTCCTCAGCTTGTAGCATCTTTACTTTTCTCTGAAAGCCTTGCCCTTTAGGGCGGGGATGCAGTAATTGAAGACCCACCTTTAAAGAGTCGAAACTTTTTTAGACTTTGCGGAGTAATAAGAGCTTGAAAAGGCCAAACTTAGAACCCGATGAGACGGGGGTTTAAGTGTCTCCTTCAGCTTGAAGGGAAGTGGACGCTGTTAAGCGTCCTTCAAAAACCGCCCGTTCAGGCGCCAAAGACTGAAGGTTTGCTGGAGGTTTGGCCTCTCAAACCATAACCCCAATCCGCTTTGCGGTAGGGGTAACGGGGGCAAGACCGTCCCCTCGGGCTGAACCGAAAGGCGGTAACGCCAAGTAGGTTATGAGTCGTCCGTAAACCTCTCCGCCATTGGCGAGGGGTTAACTCGTTGGAAGCCTCGCTTTTCAAGGCGGGGAGGAGGTCAGAACAAAACATAAAAAGGCTTATGAAGGGTATACGTCGGTGTAGAACTCAACTCTCCAGCGAGGGATTGAAAATGAAGAAAATCCTAAGCTTGCTTTTTATCTTTCTGCTCTTTTATCCTGCTCAGGTTGGAGGACTTGAGCGCCTAAAAGTTATTGAAGGAGAATTCACAAACCCTCTCCACGTAGAAGTTCCACCCAGCTATAGAGCCGAATGGGTTGATTTCATCTTTTTGTCCACTGAAAGCTGCAACGTCTCGGCGAGCTATAAAGTCTATCAATATGGAGAGGTCGTAAAAGAGGGAACCGCAAAAATCAAATGGCTTAAAGGAACTCTCTACATAACAGTCCCTCTGGAGCTCTACGATGAGTTTATCGTTTATCTCTCTCCAAACTTCTCCTGTGAGGTAAAGCCTGCGGGATATAGGGTTATTGCTGGACTAGACCTCAACAAGCTTAGAGACATCAGCGTTAAGGTTGGGAAAACGATTGAGTTGCAATGGAATGGCACTGTATCCGAGAACTCTTCCTCAAAGCTAAGATTCAATGCCTTAGGGAGGCTTTTAGGAATTGATGTAAAGCTCTACAATTATAAGGGAAAGGAGGTTTCGGGAATAGTAGAATGGGAAAATGGGACAAGAAACTTCACAGTACCAGTAAAGGATGGGTGGACATGGATACCTGGTGAAGATATACGTGGAGAGGTAACACTAGCCTTAAACCTCCCACCCGGAACTGGAGTAAGTGCAACCGCTTATTATGCTCGGGAGAGGGAGCAAATTAACGGAGACCTCTTGATTAAAGACAAAGAAAACCACACAGATCTTGATTACCCCTTCGGAGCTATGCTGTGGGACAGAGGAGGTATTGAGGCATGGTTTGAAGCAAAAGGTGAAGGAGATGTCCTGGTCTTTGACTTCGGCAACGAAAAAATATCCAGAATATCAATAAAACGCAACGAAGTCTGTGCTGAGCTCTACACCCTATATTATGGCAAAAAGAAGCATTGCTCTCTGCTCCCAATGAAGAAAATACACAATTTAAAGGTATCTTTGATTAGAATCCCCGACGGAAGGCGGCTCCTGCAGATTAAGGTTGATGAAGTTGTCTTCAGCGAAATGGTAAATTCCCCAATTAGATTCTGGTATTTTGGAAATAATATCTCCCTGATAAGTCTTGATGCATCTTTGCACAGAAACCCGGACTACTATGTAGTGCCACCTAATGAAAGAAAAACGGATATTGCCCTTGGGATTTCAACATTGGCACTGGTATTTGCCATAGCATTGTGGATACGTGAGAAAAGGAAACAAGCGTCATGAGAATACCTTTTAAACTCTCCCGCCAATCACAAATCATGCTTGAAGTGATTTTCCTCGGCACTGGTGGCATAATGCCCAACAAAGAAAGAAACGTGCCCTCTATAGCGTTAAGATACAATGGAGAGATTATCCTTTGGGATGTTGGGGAGGGAACTCTAAGACAGCTGAACATAGCCAAGCTGAGCCCCATGAAGATTGAGAAGATTCTCATAACTCACTTCCACGGAGACCACTACCTTGGTCTGATGAGCCTTATTCAAACAATGACCCTCTGGAACAGGGAAAAGCCCCTCCACATTTACGGTCCGAAGTACACCTTCGAGTTCATTCAAAACTACCTAAAAAGTGGATTTTTCAGGCCAAGCTTTGATATACATGTCCACGAGCTCGGAGAGGCAAGGCTGAAGTTTGAAAACTATGAAATATGGAGCTTCAAGGTGGAGCACGGCGTTCCTGCTTTAGGCTATGTTTTCAAGGAGAAAGACAAAAGGGGAAGCTTTGATCTTGATAAAATTAGAGAACTCGGCCTAAAGCCCGGTCCCTGGATGAAAGAGCTTGAAACCAAAGGAAAGATTGAGATTGATGGCAAGGTTATCCACCTCGAAGATGTGACTGGAAGTCCCAAGAGAGGTGCGAAAGTCGTTTATACCGGCGATACCGAGCCCTGCGAGAGGGTGAAGCTCTTTTCTGAAAAGGCAGATGTTTTAATTCACGAAGCAACTTACCTCAGCGAAGAGGATAGAGGAGAGAGCTATCACTCAACAGTTCCAGAGGCCTGCGAAGTTGCAAAAAAAGCAAAAGTTAAACTCCTAGTTCTCTTCCACAGAGCCCCCAGATATACGTACGAAGAGTATAAGCAGGGGGCGGAAAAACTTTGCAGGCATAGATTTATAATACCCAAAGACTTCGATGTGCTTAGGATTGGTGAAGACTATGAGCTATCTTCGCTACGTTAAGGTCATAGGGACAATGCACGTTTCCCCAAAGAGCAGAAGAGAAGTCAGAAAAGCTATACTAGAAGAAAAGCCCGATGCAATTGCTATCGAACTTGACAGGCAGAGATTTTACTCCCTCCAATCCTCGGAGAGGATCACGTTTAAGGAAGCAGTAAAGCTCGGAAAGAAAGCCCTCTTGGGATACATCCTTATGAAGGTTGAGGAAAAGATTGGAGAAGAATTTGGCATGAAGCCCGGAGGGGAAATGATGGAAGCAATCCAGACAGCATCTCTTCTCGGAGTTCCGCTGTATTTAATCGATGAAGACATCCAAAGTATCATGGGAAAGCTTCTCAGAGCACCTTTGAGAGAAAAGATACTCCTCTTACTTGAGAGCTCCTTGGTTTTTCTTCCAATTGCTCCAGAAGCAGAAAGTCAAGAGGATATAATGGAGAGTTATAAGGTGATGATGCATCGCTTTAGAATCCGCTATCCCTACCTTTTTAGGATTCTCGTGGAGGAAAGAAATGAGATAATGGCAAGGAACCTAAAAGCAATTGTTGATGAGCTTAAGAGGAGAGGAGTCAAAAAGCCAAAAGTAGTAGCGGTGGTAGGTCTTGGGCACAAAAAAGGCATAGAAAAGCTTTTGAATTCTTACAGAGAAGAGAAGAACTTTTATACAATAACAACAAGATTATAGTAGGTGATATCATGGAAAGGCAACGCTTAAAATGTCCTCTATGCGGAGGAACAAACTTTAAAGTTGAAGAAGGAAAGCTGGACAGCAAGTGGGGCTTTACAGCGCATAAGGTGAAGATAGTCATCTGCGAAAACTGTGGTTATGTTATGATGTTCTACAAAGGAAGAACGATATGGGACTTCGACTAGTCCTAAACTTTATATTCCCCTCGTCCAAAATTTTTCTTGGGGTTGGAAATGAGGGAAGAACTGAAGCGCATGCTTAAAGTTGATATTCTCGACATTGAATACGAGGGAGACAAAGTGATCGTTTATGTTCCCAAGGATCAGGTTAGGATAGCCGTGGGGAGTGGAGGAAGCGCTGTAAAGGCAGCAGAGCTTGTACTTGGCAAGAAAATCGAGATTAGAGGTAGATGAGCAATGGCACTTGGCTTTAGGAAACAGGAGCTCGAAGACTTAGCTATATCTTTCATTGTTCTTACCCTTGTTTTTTCCCGATTTGAGCTTAGATTAATCCCCTATGTTGCCCTTGGAATATTTACGGCGTTTGTATTCCACGAAATCGCCCATCGACAGGTTGCAAGGAAGTATGGATACTACGCAGTTTATAGAAGATGGGACACAGGAATTATGCTGGCTTTGCTCTTGGGAATACTAAGCAAGCTCCTAGGTCTTAGGCTCATTTTCGCAGCAGTGGGGGCCGTTCAAGTTTACTCTCTCTATGCAGGCTGGGAGGATAGAGAGATTTATGGAAAGATAAGCCTTGCCGGGCCTGTAACGAACATATTGGTGGGAGTATTTGCACTCATTTTACTGCTATTTGGAAAATTTTCCGGTATTTTGTGGGCTTCTCTGTACTATACGGCCTTCATAAATCTCTGGCTGGCATTCTTTAACCTTCTACCGATTCCTCCTTTGGATGGCTATAAGGTTTTAAGGTGGAATCCCGGCTACTGGGGAGTGGCTATAGGAGTAGCATTCCTTCTCCAGTCCCTCCTTTAGTTTCACTCTTAGTGATACAGGAGGGAAAGATTAAAATACAACAAGTCCAATCCTCTAACTGGGGTGAAAAAATGAAGTATAAAGAACCCTTCGGTGTTAAGCTCGATTTTGAAACCGGGGTCATTGAGAACGCAAAGAAAAGCGTCAGAAGGCTCAGCGACATGAAGGACTACTTCATTGATGAGGAAGCTTGGAAGAAAATGGTGGAAGAGGGAGATCCAGTGGTTTACGAGGTCTATGCAATAGAGCAGGAAGAAAAAGAGGGCGACCTCAACTTCGCAACTACTGTTCTCTACCCCGGCAAAGTAGGAAATGAGTTCTTCATGACCAAAGGTCACTACCACTCAAAAATAGACAGGGCGGAGGTCTATTTTGCCCTCAAAGGCAAGGGCGGTATGTTGCTTCAAACACCCGAGGGAGAGGCAAGGTTCATCGAGATGGAGCCAGGCACTATAGTTTACGTTCCTCCATACTGGGCTCACAGAACTATAAACACCGGGGATGAGCCGTTTATCTTCCTCGCACTGTACCCGGCAGATGCGGGCCATGACTATGGAACAATCGCCGAAAAGGGCTTTTCTAAGATAGTGATTGAAGAGAACGGAAAGGTTGTCGTCAAGGACAATCCCAAGTGGAAGATGTAATCTTCTTTTCTCTTTTTTGAAAGCTGGATAAAATGTCCAATAGAAAGTGAGACCTTTGAATATGTAAAAGATTTTTATAGGCTTAAAACATATCCCTTTACGGTGGTGTTAATGACTTTCGATAAAAAGAAAATTGAGGAGATTAAGAAGGCCGAGCAGGAATGGGAAGAAAAGACCGTAAAACCGTTCATTCAAAAAGCCCCCGAAAGAAAGGAGAAGTTCATGACAGACGATGGCTTTGAAATTAAGAGGGTCTACACACCTGCAGACCTCGAGAACTGGGACTATTTGGAGAAGCTAAACTTCCCCGGTCAATATCCGTTTACCAGAGGAGTTTATGCTACAATGTATAGAGGAAGACTCTGGACAATGAGACAATATGCCGGTTACGCGACCGCTGAAGAGTCAAACAAACGTTACAAATACCTTCTCGAGCAAGGGCAGACCGGTTTGAGTGTTGCCTTTGATTTACCAACCCAACTTGGCTACGATTCCGATCACCCCATGGCTGAGGGAGAAGTTGGAAAAGTAGGTGTTGCCATTGATTCTCTTTGGGATATGGAGATTCTTTTCGATGGAATTCCCCTTGACAAGGTCTCCACATCAATGACAATTAACGCCACAGCTGCCAATCTTTTGGCCATGTATATTTTAGTTGGTCAAAAGCAGGGTGTTCCCCAAGAACAGCTTAGGGGTACAGTCCAGAACGATATTCTCAAGGAGTACATAGCGAGAGGTACCTATATCTTCCCACCCCAGCCCTCCATGAGACTAACAACCGATATTATAATGTACTGTGCTGAAAACGTTCCAAAATGGAACTCGATAAGCATAAGTGGTTACCACATCAGAGAAGCCGGGGCAAATGCGGTTCAAGAGGTTGCTTTCACACTAGCGGATGGTATTGAGTACGTCAAAGCGGTGATAGCAAGGGGCATGGATGTTGACAAGTTCGCTCCAAGGTTGAGCTTCTTCTTCAACGCCCACAACAACTTCCTTGAGGAGATAGCCAAATTCAGAGCCGCAAGAAGGCTTTGGGCAAAGATTATGAAAGAGAAATTTGGTGCAAAGAATCCAAGGTCAAGGCTTCTAAGGTTCCACACGCAAACGGCTGGTTCAACTTTGACTGCCCAGCAACCCGAAAATAATATAGTAAGAGTTGCTATCCAAGCCCTTGCAGCAGTTCTTGGAGGAACCCAATCCCTGCACACCAACTCCTACGACGAGGCTTTAAGCCTTCCAACCGAGAAGAGCGTTAGAATAGCCTTGAGGACACAGCAGATCATAGCTTACGAAAGCGGCGTCGTTGATACAATAGATCCCCTCGGAGGAAGCTACTACATTGAATGGCTTACAGACCACATAGAGGAAGAGGCCATGAAGTACATCGAAAAGATCGAAGCTATGGGAGGCATGATGAAGGCCATTGAGAGGGGCTACATCCAGAAAGAGATTGCAGACTCAGCCTATAAATACCAGAAAGAGATCGAGGAAAAGAAGCGCATCATAGTTGGAGTAAACGAGTTTGTCGTTGACGAGCCAATAGAGGTTGAAATTCTCAAGGTAGATCCAAGCATTAGGGACAAGCAAATAGAGAGGCTAAAGAAGCTGAGAAGCACAAGAGACAACAAGAAGGTTGAAGAGGCCCTAGACAAACTCAGGAAGGCTGCAGAGACCGAAGATGAAAACCTAATGCCCTACATCATTGAGGCACACAAGCACTTGGCAACCCTCGGCGAAGTCACTGACGTCCTAAGGGAAGTTTGGGGTGAATACAGGGCTCCACTTATCTTCTGATCTATCCTATTTTCTTTTCTAAATATACTACAACAGCAAGGAGTATCAAAAGTGCCCCAATTATAAGATATGCCTCCCTTGACTTCAATTCACTAACTTCTGCCCCTCTGCCTGCTTTTTCAAAGTTTAGGGTGATGTTCCCTTCTCCAATTATTGCCACCGCTATGAAGTCCTCGTAGCTCCTTACGCCGACTTCTCCTTCGAGGACTTTCCCCCTTCCCTTGAAGGCCCCCTTGAAGTTCGTTGACAGTGGGTCGAAGTTTTCCTTTTCGTTGTTTAGGGTAAAGTAGTACACCCTCAGCTCCACATCCTTATCTGAGGAAAGGGAGAACTTCAGTTTCTGACCCCTTAGAGGAGTTGCATTTATTATGAACACCCCCATCCCTTCGCCGAATTCCCTTCTCCTAAGCTCGAAAGTAACGTTTCTCAGCTCGTTGAGATAATCCGACACCAGCAGAACTCCCTCGAAGTACCCTTCTCCCTCAACCATTATCATAAACTCGCTCTCGTTGAACACTATGTAGTCGCTTCTTCCCCTCTCTTGGGTCGAAGATGCAATGATCTTTCCCGAGAGGTCCAAGATGTGGAGCCTAAGGTCTTTCCCCTGCCGTATGTACCTCCCGTAGAGAACAGCAATCTTCTCCCTGCCCCACGGCTCAAAGGCAAAAGGAGGTGTTATCTCGTTACCTCCTACTCTATAAGGCAGGCCCACATGGTGATGCTCGCTTGTGTAGTTGACCTTTGCAAGCCAGTTGTCTCCATAAACCGGCAGTATACCTATTCCCCCGACTTCTAGCTTTAGAGGAATCTTGATTTCGTTAACCGTTACATTGAAGTCAATCGGCTCGTTGAGCATAAAGCCCTGCGGCAGGTTTGGGAGCTTTAAAACTAACGTTACCTGAGCATTTTGAACCACGTCGAGCTCCTTAACCTGAGTGTCCCCATAGTAGAAGTAGGCCTTTATAGGGTCCGGCAACCCCTCAACGCCAAAGCTCACTTTCCCACTGCCGGTGAGGCTTATCACATAGCTCACGCTTCTCCCAAGTATGCCCTTTGCATAAGAGTTGACAGCTTTCGCGCTCAGCTCTGCCCTTAATGAGATGGGAAAAGTTGCGGAGTAAGAAGGTGACATAACTCCAACGGTTAAAATCTGCGCTTCTTCCGGAACTTTAAACTCAAGAGAAACCTCTTCGTCGGGTATTATCGTGACGTCGGCAAAATAGGGCTCCCCCACAATGACAGAGTTCTGGTAAATAGACACCCTTCCCGAAAACGCTGTCTTTCCGTCGTTTCTCAGCCATATCTTCAACATGTCCTTTTCCTTCTCAATCCTCGTAAGAGATATCATTGGCATTTCGAAGTAGAAGCTCTCCTGCTTTATTATGCCATAGTCAACAAGAACCGTGCCCTGAACAGCGTCAGTCTCAAAGACTACTTCCCGCTCTCCCTTTGAGCTGAGGAAGACCTTTCTCCTCTCGAGAGTCATCCCGCTAACCAGGAGCTTAATGGTGACGTTAACGGGATCCCCATGGTTTCTCAGAAGGACATGAAGCTTTTCATCCTTCCAGATGCGCTCAATCGTTACAAGTTCTTCAGTAGAAGTGACAGTTATGGTTTTTGATAGCTTGGCCTCCTTCAGCATGAAGGTTAGCTGAGTATAGGGGGGAGAAACCTTCAAAGTCAGGCCTTCCCCGGGCTTAAGGACAATAGGCCGCTCCTCTATCTCCACTCCCTGAGCAAGAATCACCAGGGTGTCGTTGATCTCATAATACCCTGTGTTCTCCACCTTTACCCTTACATAGGCATCAAAGGTCTCCACGAGGGATACACTGAAGTCCCTCTTTTTTAGAACCTCAACGCCGGAGTAGTTGCCGCTTAGATGGAGCTTAAGGGTAAGTGTATTCATATCAAGGCTTCCAACGGTGTAGTTTACCCCTTCAAAGAAAACACTCTCGCCGAAGTGCAGCCCTTTGATTAGGCTCGTGTTTTCACTCTCTAACAATAGAAAAACCAGATTCGGATTGTTTTGAGCTACATCAAAGGTTACGATGGTGTCATCAACTATCAAAACCTCATCTATCCCAAGCTCGACAGATAGGGCAAGAGCGTTCCCGACAAAGAGGAGAAGTATGAAAAACGGTAAAATTTTCTTCATGGCTCATCCCTCAAACTCCTTTCTGTACAGTCCCAAAAGCGTAAATATGAGGCTCAACAGGATAACGCTGAGGAAAAACAGAGCACTCATGGATGGGTCTCCCTTATAGGTGTCCAGTCCGGTGTGAAGCGTAAAGCCCCTCTTTAGTAAAACCCCTATCTGATAGCTCAGGTTAAAGCGCTCTGGATTGTCAAAGAAGGGCAGCTGTGGGAGTACGAATTGAGCAGTAAAAACCAATCCAAAGCTTGCGAGAGATGCATAAAGGGGTCTCGAAAGGACAACCGAGAGGAGCATCGAAACTGCCCCAAGGCTTCCGAGGATGATGACCGTAACCCCAAGGGCGAACAGGAAGTCGTCGAAAGTCGCCATAAACCCTTCGAAGCCGGACTTGTAGAGGAGAACCATGTAAACCTGCATCACAAAGTATGGAATACCAAAAATAACGAGCACGGCAGTAATTCCGGAAAGAAACTTGCCTAGGACTATCTCGCTTTTTCTTATCGGTTTCGCGAGGAGAAGTCTTATTGTGCCTTTGTCAATCTCACTCGCGAGCAAATCACTCATGACGATTATAACGACGAGTTGCCCGATCACACTTGCCCAGAAGTTTATTAAAAACTGAGAAATGTTTATCTGGAATGAAATCTCCAGGGCTTTTGCGCTGTATTCAGTTATCTCTTCATGGGTGAAAAAGTAAACTATTACTGGAAGGAGCATTAGGACAAGCATCACCTTAAGCCGTCTCGACTTCAAAAGCCTGTAGACCTCGTTTTGGTACAGAACGCTAATCACTTTCCTCACCTATGCTGAACTTTTCCATGAGGATTCTCTCAAGCGGGCTTGTGTGGGGCTTGAAGAGCTTTAGGCGAATGCCCCGAGAGGTAAGATACTTCGGAAACTGCAGGAAAAACTCGTCAAGAAACCTCGGGTCTACTTTAACTCTGATTATATTTTCCTCCTCCCACACTTCCCTAACGTATGGCTTTTCTCTTAGGAACTCAATTGCCGCCCTGTTGTCTGAGGTAGAAACATCGTAATCGTTCTCCTCTATCTCAGTAAGCTCGCTTATCTTCCCCTGGGCTATCAAACGCCCTTGGTTAATTAAGCCCACGTAGTTGCACATCTTCTCAACTTCGCTCACTATGTGCGAGCTCACGAAAATAGTCTTCCCCTCTTTAGCAAGGGAGAGAATTTTTCCTATGAATTCTATTCTCCCGAGGGGGTCAAGGTTTGCGGTGGGCTCATCAAGGATTAGAAGCTCCGGGTCACCGATTAGAGCCGAAGCAAAAGCAACCCTCTGTTTCTGTCCCGAGGAGAGCTCCTTTATCTTGTTCAGTGCTAACCTTCCAACGCCAACGTACTTCATGAGCTCCTTCGCCTGCTCTCTCGCTTCCTCCTTTTTTAAGCCGGAGAGCCTGCCCATATAAGTCAGAAAGTCAAAAATCGTCATGTCTTCATAGGCTATCGGAACCTCGGGCATATAGCCAACGTTTTTCATTATTTCAACTCTCTTCTGGGGCATCTTCATGCCAAATATTCTAATCTCCCCATAGGTGGGTCTCAAAGCTGCCGTGAGCATTTTGATTGTGGTGGTCTTACCGGCCCCGTTCGGCCCCAAAAAGCCATAGACAACCCCTTTGGGGACTTTAAGGTCGAGATGATAAACTATGTTTCTCTTTCCGAAAAACTTCGTGAGGTCTTTGGTTTCTATGACGTATTCCATCTTCAACACCGGACTGTAGATAATGATCTTAACCACTAGAGAATAACCTGAAAGAAGTTATAATGTTTTTGGGTATGAACTATTCCCGGAAGATTCTTTTGCAGTTACAGTATCCTTTATTAGAGGTTGTCCTCTTATAGTTCCCGATTTCCAGTTATGAGTTATAACTTCTTAGTTATAAGTTATAACCGAAGCTAAACTGTCTCACGAACTTTTGAAACAAACCGAAAACTTCCCAGAATAGCGATTTCGAGAAGACAAGCTTTGATTAAACTTCGCGCAGGCAAGCAAACTTTTGGAAAAGTTTGACCAAAAGAGTTCCCTTCTTAATAACAGGCAAAAACCAGTTGTGCACTACTCAAAAGCACTTTTGGAGGGGTTTACTTCCTAAATACGCACTTTCAATCAGGTTTCAATCCAATTTTAGCGTCCACAGGACGCTTTCTCGAGTGAAACCCTCATAAAAGAGCACGTAAACAAGAAACCCCGTTCATTTATTGTAAATCCTTAGAAAAGCACTCAACATTCCGCCAGCGCTTACGCAGGTAAGGGCTGTTATGGTGGGCCCGCGGGGATTTGAACCCCGGACCTTCGCCGTGTGAGGGCGACGTCATAACCAGTCTAGACCACGGGCCCGCCCGAGCGATCACTCATATCTCCTTGGGTTGTGCTTATAAATTTTCCGCCTCACCACATTCTTTAAATACCCTCCGGCTTACCTCTTCTCGGTGAGAATATGCTAAACACGATGGTTTTGATAAGGACAGACAGCTTTGACAAAGCCCTAGTAGCACTGGCAGACCTCGTTAGATATGGAGGAATGGAGATAAGGGGAAAACCAAGAATCATACCCCCAGCTCTCTCTGACTGGGCGTTTGAAAAAATCGTTGGAGAGAAGCCCAAGAAGAAGTACCGCGCCCATGTTATAGCGCAGATAGACCTACCTCCCGCAAAAGCAATAGGGAGATTAAGGGAAATTCACCCCCCGGCACACATAATAGTTATCCCGCCGGATTCACCCGTTCATAAGGAACTCCTCAAAATGTGGGGAACTTTTGAAGTGCTGAAGGGGTTTTATCCTCCCAAAAGACCTAGAAATGGAGAAGAGAGCGAGGAATAATCACTTCTTTTTCTTCTTCCTGATTTTTATGTTTGCGACGTCCCCAAGGGTCGGCTCGTAATCCTTTGGAATCGCAACTTTCTCCTGCACGCTTTTCTCTACCCTCTCAATGAGGGTTATCTTAAAGTATCTTTCGAGCTTCTTTGCCTCCTCTATGGTCGGCATGTACTCCCCGTGGGCTATTCTCTTAAGGAGGTTTGTTGAAAGACCCACTTTGTGGGAAAGCTCTTCATAGCTCAAACCACTTTTTTGAATCGCCTCTCTTACCCTCTCTGCATAGTCCTCAACGATATCCTCTGTATAAAGGGGCTTCTGCGTTCTCGGAGCTGGCTTCGGTCTAGGCTTTGGCTCGTAGGTCCTCCTCGGTTGCCTTCCGGTGGGCATTGGACTCCACGTTCCAGGCTTTTTCTTGCCATACTTTTGATAGCACCTGCTGCAAACTAACAGCTCTGCACCCTCTATTTTCACCGTGTGGCCTTGTCCTCTAATCTCTGCCCCACAGACTTCACAAATCCTCGGTTTGGCTTTTGCCATTAAGATCACCTTCAGCGCTCTCTACTCTGAGTTTTAGGATTAGATTTTATAAACCCATCTGATAACATAACACCGATAAATATGGCGGATGAAATCAAAGTGGAGAAACTAAAGAAAATGGATCAAGAAATCCTCGAGACCCTTGTAGGAATTTACATGAGGGGCTACGAGGGCTTGAGAGAATACGGCGGAGAGGGAGAGAGCTACGCTAAAAGGTACCTCCGGTGGTGCTGGAACAAAGCCAGCGATGGCTTCTTTGTGGCAAAAGATGGTGATAGGATAGTTGGGTTTATAGTATGCGACAACGACTGGCACAGCAGATACGAGGACAGGGTGGTAGGGGCCATACACGAGTTTGTAATTGACAAGGGCTACCAGGGAAAAAGCGTTGGCAAAAAGCTCATGGAAAAGTGTCTGGAGTATCTGAGCAAATACAACGACAGAATAGAGCTGTGGGTCGGAGAAAAGAACACCAAAGCAATTGAATTCTACAAAAAGCTCGGCTTCAAAATAGCTGGAAAGAGCGGCATATGGATAAGAATGGTAAAAGACCTAAAAGAAGAAAAAAAGTAGTCATTTTATCGGAGGTCTGAACTTGTAGCCGTAGAGGATTATTCCGTCCTCTTCGAACTCCCTAACCTTTCTCGTGACCATCTCTACTTCCATGCCAAAGTCGATTTCTTCTGGGTCAACATCCGTGAGCTGGGCCAAAATCACCGGCCCCTCTTCGAGCTGAATTAGGGCTATGGGATACGGCTTGTAGTACTCGTAACCGCTTGGCGGGTTTCTCACTATAGTCCAGCTTACCACTTTGCCCTTTCCGCTGAACTGGAACTCCTCTACCTCTTGGCTTCCACATTCCGGGCAAACAGGCCTCTTAGGGAAGTGAACGTGACCGCAGCTCTTACATTTGCCCCCGATGAGGCGGTATTTCTCTTTAAAGTGCCTCCAATAACGGGCAACCTGCATTGGTCTCCCCATCTTCAAACCCTCCTCAATATGGTTACGGTTATGTTTGAACCCGTTCCACCTATGTTTTGAGTTAACCCAATCTCCGCATCAGGCACTTGGTTTGGAGCTTCTCCTCTAAGCTGCCATACTGCTTCTACGGTTTGATAAACTCCCGTAGCCCCTACAGGGTGTCCCCTCGCTTTTAGTCCACCGAGTGTTTGAATTGGGTAATCTCCATCAATCGCTATCTGCCCTTCTTTTGCAAGCATTGCACCCTTTCCTCTTTCCGCAGCGCCAATTGACTCCAGGCTTAAGGCGGCCATTACGGTAAAGGCATCGTGAACCTCAAAGAAGTCTATGTCTTTAACCTCAACACCCGCCATCTTGTATGCCTTTTGAGCGGCTACATGAGCAGCTTTTAAGAACAGGAAATCTTTTCTGTTTGCAAGGTTTATGGTATCCACTGCTCTTCCCATTCCCGCAACTTCAACCATCTTCGCCTTGTCCACAAATTCTTTGGCCTTCTCTTCGGTGGTTATTATGACAGCCGCAGCACCGTCGGCTATTGGTGAGGCGTCAAAGAGCTTCAGCGGGTCAGCTACATATGGGCTCTTCATAACGGTTTCAACCGTTATTGGCTTCTTGAACATAGCGTATAGGTTCTTGGCACCGTTTGCGTGAGCGTTAACTGCAAAGAGAGCTAAATCCTCTTCAGTATAACCGTATTCCTTCATGTAGAGCCTCATGGCAAGTGCATTTAGCGCTACAAAGCTCACACCATGGAAAAGCTCCCACTCTGCATCTGCAGCGTAGGCAAGGTACCTTGTTGCGTCACTTGGCCAGGCGTCGGTCATCTTCTCAACGCCTACAACTGCAACGACGTCTTCAAGACCGCTCATAACTGCTTTTACTCCTTCCTGAACCGCGGCTCCACCGCTTGCACATGCGGCTTCAATTTTAACGGCTGGAATATTTCCAAGACCGGCCCAGTCCGCTATTAATGCCCCAAGGTTTTCCTGTTCAACGAATGAACCAGATGCCATGTTGCCAACATAAAGTGAATCCACCTTATCAACACCCGCATCTTCCATGGCATTGAGCAAAGCCTCAACGGCTAAATCTCTAAGGCTCAGCTTCCAGTGCTCTCCAACCGGAGTCAATCCCACACCAATGATAACCGGCTTTCTCATTTTAACCACCTCACATGATGTACTTACCTCTGTGCTTTGCGTAGAGGGCATAATCAATGTACTTCTTCCTGTTTACGTAATCCATGGTCTTTGGCGCTAGGTCTCTCTTTTCTTCAATTGCATCCTGCACCACTAAGCTGAATGCATCGCTTCCGGCCCCACTTCCAAAGCTTACCCAGAGAATTCTATCTCCCGGCTTCGCTATGTCCAAAACCGCTGAAATGCCAACTAATGTAGCACCGCTGTAGGTGTTTCCTATTATTCCACTTAACAGTCCCGGGAGGACTTTTTCTTTGGGGATTCCGAGAATCTTCGCAGCTGTGAGTGGGAACTTAACGTTTGGCTGGTGGAAGACGGCGTAATCAAAATCACTCGGAGAGTAGCCCAGCTCTTCCATTAAACCTTTTGCGGCACTTATTACATGATGGAAGTAAGCTGGCTCTCCAGTGAATCTATTCCCATGCCTTGGATAGTGCTCGTGCTGCCTCCTCCAGAAGTCAGGAGTATCGGTTACGTAAGAATAGCTTCCCTCAAAATAGGCAACCGTCTCAGAGCTTTTCTCACCCACGATATAAGCGGCTCCTCCGGCGGATGCAGTAAACTCTAAATGGTCGCCTGGCCTTCCTTGAGCTGTATCGGCACCGATGGCCATTGCATATTTTGCCATTCCGCTCCCAACAAAACCAATAGCAGCTTGCAATGCTTCAGTTCCAGCTTTACATGCGAATTCAAAATCCGCGGCATCTAAATCCGGAGTTGCCCCAATTGCCTCAGCAATTACGGTTGCAGAAGGTTTGACCGCATATGGCTTGGATTCGGTTCCAAACCACAAAGCCCTAATTTCTCTCGGATCGATTTGAGCTCTTTTAAGGGCATTTCTTGCCGCTTCAATTCCTATTGTTATGGCATCTTCATCCAAATTATTAACGGACTTTTCCTGAATGGGAAACCCATTCACTCCCCAAACCCTTCCAATTTCCTCGTTTTTAATTCTATACATTGGTACATAGGCACCATAACCAACAATTCCCACATCCTTTACTGGCTTCAGCAGTTTCCTCATTGGGCACCACCTTTTTAAGAGATTATCTTTAAATCGTTCTCTCAAAGGTTAAAGACGTACATTATAAAAGCCTTTCGGTAAATGTGTAATATTTTTTCGACAATGAGCGATAAAGCCACGTCACGGAATATGTTTAAAAACTCAACTCTTTTATACTTCTTCAGCAAAGAATAAAAAAGGTGATGCTCATGAAAGCATACATAAGCGAAAATGTGCAGGGTATCTACGCCTTTGATGAGAACGGCAACCTAGTGGGGAAAAGAATCTTCACGGAGAGGCCAGAAGTTGCACTTGACAAGCTCCTAAAGGGAGATGTTACCGAAGATCTTACCATTCTCCTAGGTGAATTGAAGGAAAAAGGGTACTCAAGTTTTGTGTTCGAACACCCTGAGCTAAGCAGAAACGTGAGGGAACTTGGCTTCGAATCCGAATTTGAATTCCCCAACTTAGCCGGAGAGAAACTCAGGGAAAACCCGGAGGAGTTCCTGGGGCAAGAATGGTTCGAAAGATACTTCACAGTAGGAGTAGCCCTAACCAGACTCAGGATACAGGAGCAGAGCGGTGCAAGAGACAAAATGATAATTCAGGCAATAGAAGCTCTAGATGATATTGACAAGGTCGTAAACCTCCTCGTTTCCAGACTGAGAGAGTGGTATTCCCTCCACTTCCCCGAGCTTGATGAGCTTTTACCCAAACACCCGCAGTACGTGAGTTTTGTCAAGAATGTCGGGCACAGAGAGAACATAACAAAGGAGAAGTTGGAATCCCTTGGACTTAGCGAAGAGAAAATAGCGAAAATCCTCGAAGCAAAGGAGAAGACAATGGGAGCATGGATGGACGAAAAGGACCTCAGAGTTATCCAGGACTTAGCGAGAGAAATTGATGATCTTTACAAGCTGAGAAACGAAATAGAGGACTACATCGAGAGGGCAATGGATGACGTTGCTCCAAACTTAAAAGCCCTGGTTGGTGCAAAGCTTGCCGCAAGGCTGATAAGCCTGGCTGGAGGATTAAAAGAGCTCGCAATGATGCCTGCCTCAACAATTCAAGTTCTCGGTGCAGAGAAGGCACTATTCAGACACCTGCGGAGCGGTGCAAAGCCACCAAAGCACGGTGTGATCTATCAGTACCCAGCAATCAACAAGTCCCCATGGTGGCAGAGAGGTAAAATTGCAAGAGCTTTGGCTGGAAAACTGGCAATAGCTGCCAGAGTTGACTACTTCTCAGGAGAGTACATAGCTGAGGAGCTTAAGAAGGAGATTGAAGCCAGAATCAAGGAAATCAAGGAGAAGTACCCCAACCCGCCAAAACGCAAGGAGAAGCCCAAGAAAGAGAAGAAGAAAAAAGAAAAAAGATTCAAAAAGAAGGAAAAGGGGAAGAAATTCAAAGGAAAAGAGAAAGAAAAGAAAAAGAAACACAAAGAGAAGGGTAGGAGGAGGTGAAATAGATGAACGTTAAAAAGCACAAATTCCCTGGCGTTTACATCGTCATCGACGATGACGGGAGCGAGAAGATAGCGACCAAAAACCTAGTGCCCGGTCAGAAGGTTTACGGGGAGAGGGTTATCAAGTGGGAAGGAGAGGAATACAGAATATGGAACCCAAACAGGTCAAAGCTTGGCGCTGCAATCCTTAATGGTCTTAAGAATTTCCCAATAAAGCCCGGGAGCACCGTGCTGTACCTTGGAATAGCAAGCGGTACTACAGCCTCACACGTAAGTGACATCGTTGGATGGGAAGGGAAAATCTTCGGTATAGAGTTCTCGCCAAGAGTCCTTAGAGAGCTAGTTCCCCTTGTAGAGGAGAGAAGAAACATAATACCCATTTTGGGCGATGCAACAAAGCCTGAAGAATACAGAGCTCTGGTGACAAAAGTAGATGTGATCTTTGAAGACGTTGCACAGCCAACGCAGGCCAAGATACTCATAGACAACGCAAAAGCCTACCTCAAGAGCGGCGGCTATGGTATGATCTCCGTCAAGAGCAGAAGTATTGACGTGACAAAAGAGCCCGAAGAAGTGTTCAAAGAAGTCGAGAAGGAGCTCAGCGAATATTTTGAGGTTGTGGAGAGAATCTCCCTGGAGCCATACGAGAAAGACCATGCGCTGATAGTCGTGAGAAAGCCTTGAGCCTTTCTCTAATTTTTAGTTCTACGTAACAGCTCAAAGATTCACCTCACGTCCATTCCTCGGAACAAGGTATATGCGACCCCCATTGTAATCAATGCAAAAAATGTAAGCAATAACATGTGCCAAACAACATTTATTTGCACTCCCAAGAAAGATGCCCGCATCAATTCTGCTGCATATGTTAGTGGATTAAATTTCGCAATTTCTGAAACAAGTGGAGGGAGGTATTCTGGAGGATAAAATATACCGCTAACAGCTATTATTGGGGTTGTTATTATTCTATTAAACATAGTTAGCTTGTCTGGTGTTTTCACAACTGTACTGACACAGAAAGATAAAGATGAAAATATTATTGAAGTCATAACCACAGAATAAAGAAACAAAAATGGAGTAATATAAGAAAAGGTTATCTCCTCTATTATTATTGGAATTGAAATTAGTCCCAATACTATGGCAGTTGATGAAGAAATTATAACAATTGAAAGTACTCTTGAGAGAAAATACTCCCTTCTAGAAGAAAAGCTTAAAATTTGCTCTAACATTCCATTGTATTTATCTGTCCAGAGCATCGATCCACACAATACCGAAAACTGCAGAGTGTTTATCAAGATAGCAGCAGGTATAAAAAAAGTAGAATAGCTTAAATATCTGCCATACATTGGTATAGGCTTTACAATCTTGTTGTATGCAAGTGAAACTATAAAGATATAAATGAGGGTCGGGAGGAGTAAACTAAAAAACAGATGGGGTCTTAGATCATAAGTTGTTCTTATATTTCGATATATTAAGCGTTTCATTTTTAATCACCTTAAGATACGCCTCTTCTAAGTTTTCTGACTGAGTTTCTCTAATTAGAGACTTCGGAGATGCAATTGTTAGTATTTGTCCTTGATGTATAATTGCAACCCTGTCACATAGTTTCTCCGCTTCCCATAGGTTGTGGGTAGTAAAAAATATAGGTATCTCTAGCTCCCTTAAAATATTAAGAAGCTTATGCTTCGATTCTACATCCAAACCTATTGTGGGTTCATCAAGAAACAATAAATCGGGCTTACATACCAATTCTCTAGCTATTTGAAGTCTCCTTCTTTGTCCAATTGATAATTCAACAGCCTTTTTGTTTGGTTCTAAATCAAATTCATTAATAAGCTTTAATGCTCTTTCTTTTGCTTCATCTTTGCTTAATCCTTTTAAATATCCATAAAGCCAAATATTTTCAAATACTGATATATAAGGTTCAAAGCTAATTCTCTGTTGAACATAGCCAATTCTTCTTCGTTCTTCTACTGAAAGTTCGCTTGGTTTTTTTCCAAAAATTTTAACAGAGCCCCTGTTTGCATTTAAGATACCAAGAACTATTCTGATAGTGGTCGTTTTCCCAGCACCGTTAGGCCCAATAAACCCAAATATTTCACGTTTAACTTCAAAGCTTATCCCTTTGAGTACCCATTCACTGTTAAACCTCTTCCATAAATCTGAAACTGAAATAATTCTCATAACTTCCCCCCGATTGATTTAAGTATTTTCTTTTTCACAGGCAAACTTGAATACTTCAAGATTACATCCAAAGCCTCATTAAATACTCTGCATACTATTGGATCGGGGTATTCCTCTCCTAATTCATAACTCCTAAAGCCTATTCCCGGACAAACACCGCCACAAAGAGCATAATATCTGCAAGATCTACATTTTTGCAGGATGCCCAAAGATGCCAACTTTTTGTATATATTCTCCCAGTCTTTGTACATGCGTTCTGAGGAAGATAAAATCTCTTCTAGTGATTTTTCTCTCAAAGATCCTAATTTCCACTCTGTCATCCTGTCACATGGAGTAATTGTCCCATCAGGTTCGATGTTTATATATGCAATATAGGGGACACAATGAAATGAGAATTGTTCGAACTCTTTGCTGTCCTGAAGTAACTCTATGTTAAATGAACCCGTAATACGAAATTCTGAATTTTTTTTATTGTAAATAGACATTAATCGCAGTGACTCCTCAATGAACTTTCGAATTTCTTCAGTATTTGGTCGAAAGTAAGTCCAATTTGCAAATCCGCATCCAACAGGCATTATCAATGTTGGGATCCACATAGAAACACCCAAATTTAACAAAAGGTCGACAAAATCTTCCATTCTTTCTATTAAATGTCCTCTCAAAGAGCTGGCTACAGCCACAGTGATGCCACTATTAGTTAATTCCTTAATTGAGGCAATAATTTTCTTATAGGCTCCCGGAACGCCAACAAACGGATCAACGTCTTGTTCGCTGATACCATGTAGTGAAACCTGAACAACAAGATTGTCAATCTCAGACAATTTTTTAATAATCTCCGGAGTTAAAAGAGTGGCGTTTGTATAAACACGTAGAGGGAATGCATATTCCCCTGCATACTGAATTAGTTGAAGAGCATCCTTTCTTAAGAACGGCTCTCCTCCTGTAAAAAATAGATAGCTCACACCATACTCAGAGAGCTGATCAATAATATCTGCCCATTTCTCAGTTGGTAGTTCTTTACGAGAGTTCCATCTGTTATCTCCTTGGAGGCAATGTTTGCACTTGAAGTTGCACCTATATGTCAAAGTTAGAAGCGCCCTGGTGCACATGCTAAACGGATAAATTTTTACAGGCTTACTTTCATACCTCTTGCTAAAAGTGATTATCCCCAAGTTGTACATTTCTAATAATGTTTCAGCAACCTTTTCTTGGGGTATCCCCAAGTCGTTAGAAACTTTTTCACACACTTCGTCAACTGTTAATTTATCTTTTGAGACTCTCATTAGAACTTCCTTGAAAACGAAGTCTCCATAATAATAGTCCTCATGATATCTAGGATCGACAAAGTAATAATTCCCTTTATACTCGTGAAGGCGCAATGGTCTAAGAAGAGATACGTACACCATTTTTTCTGCCTCCATTTCCTTGGTATAAAAATTTAAAATCAGAAGGTGGAGTTTGTAAAGGGTTTCTTTATACCTTTTACAAACTCCTTATGGTAGACTGAGATTCCTATATATTGGTGTTCTCCCGCATGAAGTCCCTTAGTATTCAACACACAACTAAATTTTCTTAATTGTTTAGGGTGGTTTCTTGCTTTCATAGTAACCACCAAAGTAAAATTAACGTTATTGTTTATTTTTTTTTTCTACAACTTTTAGTTAAAAACAAAAAGTTTAATATTCCTTAAGGAAGTTAGGAATAAGCCTCACAAAATTTTAAGAAAGAAAAGAATCAAAGCAGTGGGTTCCTAAACTTTTTGCCTGGGTAGTATGCAACTCCCTCAAGCTCTTCCTCGATTCTTAGGAGCTGGTTGTACTTGGCGTTTCTGTCGCTTCTTGCTGGAGCACCGGTCTTAATCTGGCCTGCATTTAGGGCAACGGCTAGATCGGCAATTGTAGCGTCTTCGGTCTCGCCGGAGCGGTGGGATACAACAACTCCATAGCCAGCCCTAAAGGCAAGGTAAGCGGCATCAATAGCTTCGCTGAGTGTTCCAATCTGGTTTACCTTGAGGAGCAGAGCGTTTCCAGCCCCCATCTCGATGCCCTTCTTGAGCCTCTTGACGTTTGTTACGAATATGTCGTCACCTACGAGCTGGACTTTCTTTCCAAGCTCCTTCGTGACCATTGCAAAGCCCTCAAAGTCTTCCTCCTGCACCGGGTCTTCAATTGACAGTATTGGATAGGTTGAGGTAAGCTCCTTGTAGAGGTCGATGAGCTCTTCTCTCGTGTATTCCTTGCCGCCAACAACGTAAACGTTCTTCTCCTCGTCATAAAGCTCGCTTGATGCCACATCAAGGGCAAAGGCAATTTCATCTCCGACTTTGTAACCGCTCTCTTCAATAGCCTTTACAAGGGCATCCAATGGCTCGGTTACTTCTTTCATCGGTGGTGCGAAGCCGCCCTCGTCACCGACGTTAACTGCCAGCTTACCATACTTCTCTATGAGAATCTTCTTTAATGTGTGGTAGGTCTCGCTTACCATTTGAATGGCTTCCCTAAAGGTCTTCGCTCCGACCGGCATAATCATGAACTCCTGGAAGTCCAAATCGTTGCCCGCATGTGCGCCTCCGTTGATAACGTTGCTCATTGGAACAGGCAGAACGTAAGCGTTTGCTCCGCCAAGGTATCTGTAGAGAGGCATTCCAAGGGTGTTAGCGGCAGCTTTTGCAACAGCAAGGGAAACACCAAGAATAGCGTTAGCACCGAGGTTGCTCTTGTTCTCCGTGCCATCGAGCTCAAGCATGAGCATATCTATGTCTCTCTGAAGTGTGACATCCATTCCAAGAAGTTCAGGAGCGATTATCTTGTTAACGTTCTCAACGGCCCTCTTAACACCTTTTCCGTGGTATCTCTTCCCACCGTCTCTAAGCTCTAGGGCCTCGTGGATTCCCGTTGAGGCACCGCTTGGCACTGCCGCCCTTCCCATCGCAACCGGGGTGTATACATCAACCTCAACTGTTGGGTTTCCTCTTGAGTCGAGAATTTCCCTAGCAACTATTCCAGTAATTTCAAATGGGTTTTCCATTGCTTTCACCTCGGGTGATATTTGAGGTTTCTCTTTAAAGCTTTTTCACAAAACATTAACTTCATCCCCATGGTAGAAGAAGTTAGAAAGGAAGGTCTTGGTTAGGTTCATGATTCCAAACTACAATATGCGTGAATCCATTTCAAAAGAAATGGTAGCTATATGCAGGTAGACTATCCACTAAAGACCCATAAAAAGATAGGGCTAGGAGGGGTTACACAAATAGCTTGTGAATAAGGCCAAAATGATTTATATTTTTCTTGCGTATTCTTTTTGGTGATGTTTGTGAACGGAGGTTTCAAGGCTATACTGTGGGGAGTTTTAGTTGTTAGCATAACGCTCTTGATATCAACCCTAGCTGGGTGGATACCATCAGATTCAAAACTTCCGATCTTTGTTATAATCCTAATGGTGCTACTCCTAATTGCGAGTTACCTCTTCTCACTTATGCCAAGCATAAAAACAGAGACAGCGGAATCTCAAAGTCCTCCACTGAGAATCGAACTAACATTTAAGTCCGGGTTTAATTTTGGTCTTGGACTTTTTGCTGCAGCAGCGCTAATTTACCTAATTTCGCTCATCATCACACTGATGTTGCTAACCACATTAGGCCTAGCTTTTTCATTATGAAAACGTGGCCTCCCAACCCTCAACACATTATTTTATCATCTTGTATATGTGGATTTGAGCCTCTTTCAATGAAATGATATCCCCTATTGGTACGTGTATAATGAGGAATTCGATAGGTACGTTCGTGGGGATGTTCTTAATTAATTTTATCTGATTATTAGTAAATGTGAATCTCCTACTTCCTCCTTTAACTTCGATAATTAAAACCTTCTCGATTTTGAGTATTGGAAGCTCATAATGCTTCTCAAGGTCGCTCCGTTTTATGTTGAATTTATGAATTCTCTTGGTCTTGAAGATAGGGATTAAATGAAAGTCTTTTGTACCTTCAATCTTCCCCAATAATAGCATACAATCAGGAATGTATTGTGAGCCTTCTAATAACTCCCCTAAGGCCTTTTTAAGAGTTAATGTTTTGTTTATGTTCTCCCAAGAAATAAAATACCCACTTGAAATAAGAGCATCAATATCCCTAAATCCTTGGCGATCTTTCCTATTCACCCATACCGGACGGCGTATAATCGGCTCGTTCGGATCCAAGTCTAGAAATATCTCGACCTCAAACACATCATCTTCCTTGTGATAATATCCATCACTCACAACTAAGTATCCTCCCTTGACAGTAGGGGGCAATATCCACTCTGAGAGAGTAGAAACTAACATTTTCCTAGCTATTTTTAATCGCTTCAAAAAGTTTGATCTTTGAAAAGAATAGAAGTCCCTCTCAAAATTGGTATATGGCACCTGAGGAGATAAATAATGAACAATATCATATTGTTTTCTGAGTTCTGGTATTAATTTATTCCACAGATAATTTTGACCAATTAATTCGGCAACAGTACCTTTTATGTTGTTTGCAAGTCCTGTGGGGAGTTCAAAATTCTCAAAACGATCACTAATAAATGCTTTCCCTTTTATTTGTCTCTTCTTTGAAGGCAAGATACCCACCATCTTTAGTTTGGGGGTTTTGGCAAATTAGCTTTTCGTAGTCATATATCTGCAATGATCATCTTATGTATTTCATAAACCTAACTGTATACATTATATTGAGAGAAACTGTTGCAGTCACATTTTCTCCATTAACTGTCCCAATAATGAAAAAATGAGAAAGCCAAATTAAAAGGCATTTTTGAAGTCTTCATCAAGCGGCTCTGGAGAGGTTAAGAGGCTAACAAACACCATGACCACTGCTGAAACAAGGGCTCCGCTTACGTAGATGTACTCCCAGTAGCTGAAGCTCACTACTCCAGTTATTCCTGCAACAGCAGTTAATGCTCCGGCAATCATTCCAAGCAAGGCACCTTCTTTTGTTGCCCTCTTCCAGTAGATTCCGAGTATCAGTGGCACGAAGACTCCCGAGGTATAAATGTCATAGGAGTATATGAGAAGCTCAACTATTCCCTGAATCGTAAGCGCTGCCACAAGTGCCAAAATGCCTATGATTATTGTAGTCCCGATTGAGAGCTTCAGTAGTTTTTTATCGTCTGCCTCCGGTTCTATAAAGCTCTGATAAACGTCCTTAACCACGTGAGAGGTCGCTGCCGATAACAATGAATCTGCTGTACTCATTACCGCTGCAAGGATTGCAGCCACAAATATCGCTCCCACTCCGCTTCCAAAAACAGTGATTACAAGTTTTGGAACTGCTGTCTTTGGTGAGTCTATTATCGCTTGAGGGTCACTTGAAAGAGCCAGTGCAAGCATTCCTGCAAGGGCTGGGAGGAAAGATAACGCCATAAGCAGAATTCCAGCGTAAATTGCTCCCATTCTTGCAGTCTTCTCGTCCTTAGAGGCAAAGAGCCTCTGGTAAAAATCCTGTCCTATCAATGTGTACATCACCGTTGCCGCTAACGTCAGGGCAAAGAGCGAGACTCCAAGCGACATAAAGTTGAAGTACTCTCCAGATGCCTGAGGTAGGTTTGGAATTGATGCAAGACTCGTCCTTAATCCTTCAAAGCCACCCACTTTGCTCAGCCCAAGCACCACTGCAACTGTCACGCCAATGCTTCCAAGTATCACCTGAATGAAATCCGTCAGTGCCACAGCCCATAACCCTGAGAAAGCCGTGTACGCTATGAAAATCAACGTGGCAAATACTGCTCCTGCAGTTCCCGGCAATCCTATGGCTTCAAACACTGCCGATGCTGCCCACACCTGCGCCCCAAGTATGCCAACAAGGGCTAAAAGTGACAGCACTGCAGCCAAAAGCCTTATTGCTTTACTCTTATATCGCATCTCCAGAACATCCGGGACTGTGTACAGGGCCAGAGCACGCATAGGCTTTGCAAGGGTCAGACCCAAGAGAAGAAGCCCCAATCCACAGGCAAAACCGTACCAGATTCCTCCTAATCCATAGGTGGCTCCCCAGCTAGCTCCTCCTAAGATGAAAGCCACCACCATAGTGAGTGGCTGCCAGAGTTGCGGTTGTTAATGCCAGTCCAAGCCTTCTCCCGGCCACCAAAAAGTCGGCCGAGGTCTTAATGTACTTCCTTGCATACACTGAAACTCCCAGCATTGCTCCCATGTACAAAACAAGTGTCGTCCAAACTACGCTCATTTTTCTGCACCTCTTGAAAGCACAAGCCGGGGAATATTGGAGGCTATTTAAAGTTTTTGGAGAGAATATTGGCAGAACGACAAACAAGACATGGACAAAAAGCACTCCTCTCGTGACTTTTAAAGCTAAAAAGAACGTATGGTACCAAACACATGTTAATATCAACATATGTCACAAATCACAAAACAAAGCCAAAAATCTTAAATATTATAACTACCATTATAGTACCCAGTGTTAATATTACCGCTTCTTCTAGGAGGAATGAGGGCAGTGTGGTCGGTAGTTGACCCCCATATGTTGTGGTCATTACAAAGAAGTGCTGCTGATCCGGGGTTTGTTAGTGATGGAACCAGGATAGTCTTAGATACTGCAGATTAATCGAATACAGGAAGATTTGTAAATCCCAAATGGTATCCACACCCAATTCATGCGAGGTGACAAAAATGGAAAATCAAATAGAAAAATTTGACTTCAATCTGGAAACCCTAATCGAGTTCTCTTTTTTTAACGTAGTAAAAATGGGTCTTGAGTTGGGAATCTTTAGAAATACTGGTAAAGCCACAACCCTCGAGGAGCTCTTAAATTCGATAGATGTTCCAAATAGGCCTTACTTGAAATCACTTCTCAGCACATACTATGACCTCGGCATTATCGAGGTCAACGAAAACAGGGTGCGCAACAGGAAATTCCTAAGGACGTTTCTCATTAAATACGACAGGTTGAGTGATGTAATTCCAGAATGGATCCAATTACAAGACAGGATTGTCGAAATGGCAACTTATGCGTTCTCGTCGTTTGAAAATCCCAAGGTGACGATGGATTTTGATAAGGATGCGGACTTCTGGAACACTCGACTTTCGAACCCGCTCAATAATCTGTACCGAAAGATAATAGCCAAAATAGGCAATCTCAAAGATGGCATCAGGGTTCTTGACCTGGGATGTGGTTCAGTTTCTCCAGTAGAGCTCGGAAGATATGTGGGCCCAAATGGCGAATATGTAGGTGTCGATTTTTCCCCAAGACTTTTGAGTATCGCCCGGAGAAACATAAAGACTCTCGGAATGGATTGGGTACATTTAAAGGAGGCCGAAATAAGACACATAATCCCCAAGCGAAAATATGATGTTGTGATAATGAGTTTTGTTCTCGAGTACATTCCAGAGATCTACTGGACTGTAGCAAAGGCGCTTGATTTTGTTGATGAAGGTGGGAAGCTGATAATAGTAGAACCATTCAGGGAAAACTTTGAGCACATAGCCGCTTGGGAGTTCTTTGAAAAGCTAACTAAAGAATTCCACAGATTCCCAAGAAAAGCAGACATAATTGACGCCCTTGAATACTCCGGAAAGACAGCAAGGATAAGAGAGTATGGGAAGTCTATTCTTGTTCTTGAACTGCCGTATTAAGTTTCCAGATTTTTAACCGTTTTTGTTTGTTTTTGGTTATTCTCCATACAAGATGCTAACGTCAAAAATCCCTCTAAGAACACGAAAGTCTAAACAAAAGCTCTGAGCACCAAAAACAGTATCAAAACCGCTATCGTTAGTACAACTGTAGCCCCTATCCCTTCCTCCTCTCTAAGCCTGTAGTGGGCTAAAATGGTATTTGCCATTATTGCTGGGGGCATCGATGCCTCAACCAGCACCGCATAAAATATTTCAGGGCTTGTTTTTAGGGTTAAAACCACGAAAACGAAGGGTATGACTATTCTAAACGTCCCCACCTCAAGAAGCTTCCTCCATTCAAATTTCTGGAGGTTTATACGAGAGCCGAAGTATATTAGAATGGCAGGAATGCTCCACCAGCCAATTTTGTTCATCACGCCCAGCAGTTGCGAGGGAAGCTTAATCCCGAGCAGCACAAGGATGAGGGCAAGTACATTGGCACTGGTGGGCGGAAACTTAAGCGCCCTTATGATGCTTTCTCTAAGCGAGGCTTTTCCACTCGAATAATGTGCAGCAACGAACGTCGCTATTGGAAGGACTATTAAAGTATTCGTACTTGCATAGATAATCGCAGGAGTTAAATCATCTAAAAACAGGCTCGCTATCGGGAATCCCATTGCGACTGTGTTTGGATACGTCGAGAGTATCATCAACGCCCCCTGCCACTTTTTATCCTTTACAAAAAACCTCGCATAGAGGAAAGATGCCCCAAGACTGAGGGCAATGACTAAGAAGACATACAAGAACACAATCTTGATTTCCACCAGATAAGCGATATCCTTCGAGGCAACGTTTGAAAAGACATAGAATGTTAAAAGCACCTGGGATGCAAATTTATTTAAGTAAACAAAAGGTTTCTCGGATTTTATTATCTTCCGAAGGATTAGCCCAATGCCTATTAAAGCGAGCATTTCGTAGATGTTCATGGACGTAGGTAAAAAGAAGGTTTAAAGAATTTTTCGCCCAGCCTCTCAGCAACTCTCTGTTTATTCAATCACTCAGCCAGACACTGTCTTCTCCAAAGTAGTTCAGCTTAACAACGAAGAGCCTAAATGGTTCCTCCCTTTCGTTTACGACCCAGTGAACTGTCTTTGGTTTTACAAGGTAGATGTCCCCTGGTTTGGCTTCGTATTCCTTTTCCCCAATACCCAGCTTTGCCTCACCGCTGATTATGTAAAAGAGCTCGTACTGCTTCTCATGATAATGCTTTGGAACGGTTTGCTTTGGCTTTATCTCAACTATCTGGGCGTAGCTGCCTTTCGGGAGTTCACCCTCAAACAGCGGTGCCTTCCTATACGTGTCCCTATCAATAAACTCTCTGATTTCTGCCCTCATTTCAATCCCCAACTGTACATTCCGAAGTTATGTTTAAAAATCCTTCATTTAATCCCCAAACATGATTGTGCTTGGAGTGCACGATGGACACGATGCAGGAGCAGTGCTGTTCAAGGGAGAAGAAATCTATGCCGTAAACGAAGAGAGATTAAACCGGATAAAAAAGTACCGTGGATTTCCAGAGCTGAGCATAAATAAAGTCTTAGAAATGGGAGAAGTACATCCGGAAGAGGTGGAGGTAATAGCGGTAGCGGGTATTTTCAGGAAGCAATCAAGATTGTTAGAGCTTGAGAGAAATCTCAAATCCATATTTGGTAAAGATTTCAAGAAGAAAGTTCTTTTTGTTGAACATCACCTTGCCCACACTTCTTCTGCGTATTTCACCTCTGGTTGGAGAAAAGCGTTGGCGTTAAGTATAGATGCCGCGGGAGATGGACTAAGCTCTTCCATTTATGTGGCAAGAGATGGCGAGATGATAAGAATAGCTCAGAGCACCTATTTAGACTCTCTTGGGGACTTTTATGCTTCAGTTACGGAGCTTCTGGGCTTCAAGCCTATGAGACATGAAGGAAAGGTCATGAGCCTGGCAGCCTATGGTAAGCCAACTTATGACCTCTCACACATAATAGAGCTTAACGGTTTAACCTTTGAGAACAGGCTGAAGGTGGTTGGAGTTGAGGCAACGAAAAAGCTCGCCGAACTCTTAGGGTATCCCCTCTCGAGGGCTAGGGAAATTGCTCAGCAGATGAAAAAAGGTAATTTGGATGGGGAATTACAAAAGAAAGCAATAGAGATAGCCGCCTCCGCCCAGGCGCACCTTGAAAAGATTATCGACGAGCTTGGGTTAAAACTTAGAAGTTATAACTTAAAACTCGCCTACGCCGGAGGAGTTGCACAAAACGTCAAGGCAAATGCCGTGCTGCGAAAATATTTCCCCGATCTATGGATATTTCCAGCAATGGATGATTCTGGATTAGCTTTTGGTGCCGCAGCCTTCGTCAAAGCCCAGTTCGAAAGGCTCGATAGGAAATGGAAGCCCTTTAAGCTTGAGCATGTCTACTTAGGGCCTTCCTATGATGAGGGGGAAATTGAAGCCCTCTTAAGGGCAGAGAGTCTGAAATTTGAATATCGTGAAGACGTAGAGGGATTTGTTGCAGAAATGCTTCTTGAAGGCAAAATGGTGGGCTTTTTCCAAGGAAGAATGGAATACGGTCCAAGAGCCCTAGGCAACCGCTCCATCCTTGCAGACCCAAGAAGCAAATATGTTGTAAAAAAGCTCAACGTAGCATTGAACAGAGACGTCTTCCAGCCGTTTGCCCCTTCAATGCTGGAGGAGAGAATTGAAGACTACCTCGAGGAGCCTTATCCAAACAAGTTCATGACAATGAGCTACAAGGCAACGGAAAGAATGATTGATGAAGCCCCAGCGGTTGTACACGTTGATAAAACAACAAGGCCACAAACCCTACTTAGAGAGGACAATCCACGCTATTACGACATAATAAAACGCTTTGAAGCGGAAACCGGCGTTGGAATAGTCCTAAACACGAGCTTTAACATGCACGGAGAGCCAATAGTCTGCTCTCCCGCAGATGCTCTAAGAACGTTCAAAAATGCTAAGCTCGATGTCCTTATTTTGGAGAACTTTGTTGTATACCAGTGACGTTTTTTATTCATTATTGATAAATATTTCATCTCGGTAAAATTATAAACATCTAAGAGAAACCTCACTGGTGAAGATCATGGCGCTGAGTGACAGGCTTGAAATGGTGAACCCTTCTGAGATAAGAAAGCTATTTGACCTTGCCCAAGGTATTGAAGGGATTATCTCGCTTGGAATTGGAGAACCGGACTTCGACACTCCAGAACACATAAAGGAGTATGCAAAGGAAGCCCTAGACAAGGGACTAACGCACTATAGTCCAAATATAGGGATTTTGGAGCTTAGAGAGGCAGTTGCAGAGAAGTTCAAAAAGCATAATGGAATTGACGCAGATCCAAAAACCCAAATAATGATAACAGTTGGCACTAACCAGCAGATTCTAATGGGACTTGCAACCTTCTTGAAAGACAACGAGGAAGTTCTCATTCCCTCCCCAATGTTCGTTAGCTACGCCCCTGCAGTTATTCTAGCGGGAGGAAAGCCCGTTGAGGTTCCCACTTATGAGGAAAACGAGTTCCGCCTAAGTGTCGATGAGCTCGAAAAATACGTGACCCCAAAAACAAGGGCTTTGATAATAAACACTCCAAACAACCCAACAGGGGCAGTGCTGACAAGAAAAGACCTAGAGGAGATCGCGGACTTTGCAGTTGAGCATGACCTGATAATTTTAAGCGATGAGGTCTACGAGTACTTTGTCTATGACGGCGTCAAAAACTACAGCATTGCTTCTCTGGACGGCATGTTTGAGAGGACAATAACAATGAACGGGTTCTCAAAAACTTTCGCAATGACCGGATGGCGTTTGGGCTTTTTAGCTGCCCCAGAATGGGTTGTGGAAAAAATGGTTCGCTTCCAAATGTACAATGCAACTTGCCCCGTAACCTTTATCCAGTATGCGGCTGCAAAAGCCCTAAGGGACGAAAGAAGCTGGCAAGCGGTAGAGGAGATGCGTAAAGAATACGAGAGAAGGAGAAACCTTGTTTGGAAGAGGCTGAACGAGATGGGTCTGCCAACGGTTAAGCCAAAGGGAGCTTTTTACATCTTCCCAAGAATTAAAGATACCGGTTTGAGCAGCAAGGAGTTCAGTGAACTGATGATAAAGGAGGCAAAAGTTGTCTTAGTTCCCGGAAGTGCATTTGGACAGGCTGGAGAAGGCTATGTGAGGATAAGCTACGCCACAGCGTATGAAAAGCTTGAGGAAGCAATGGACAGAATGGAAAAAGTGCTGAAGGAAAAGAAGCTTGTTTAACACCCTCCTCAGCAATCTTTTTATCTTTTCTGTCTCACTTTGATGGGGATGAGAAATGCTTCCGGGAAAAGTTCCTCCAGAAGTTCTTGAAAGGATAGTCTTTAACTTCTTAGGAGCACAGGATGAGAGAGTGATAGTGAAATCCGGCGTAGGGATTGATGCAGCGGCAATCGACTTTGGGGAGAGCGTCTTGGTGGCTTCAAGTGATCCCATAACGGGAGCGGAAAAACACATAGGATTTTACGCAATAAACGTGAACGCAAATGACGTAGCAACCTTTGGAGCCAAGCCAAGATGGTTTATAGCAACAATCCTGTTGCCGGAAAATGCAGATGAAGAACTTCTCAGAGAGATAATGGAAGACATGCACAAGAGTGCCGAAAAACTCGGCATTTCGATAGTCGGCGGCCACACGGAAGTGACGATTGGGCTGAACAGACCGATAGTTATTGGGACAATGCTCGGCGAAGTCAAAAAGGAAAAACTTGTGCGGTCAAACGGTGCAAAGGCGGGAGATGTCATAATATTGACCAAAGGCGCTGGAATTGAGGGGACAGCGATTATAGCAAGCGAAAGAGAAGAAGAGCTGAAAAATGTCTTTGGGGAAGAGCTTGTTGAGAATGCCAAACGCTTCTTGGAGAAAATCAGCGTTGTAAAGGAGGCATTAATCGCTGCAGAAATTGGGGTTCATGCCATGCACGACCCCACAGAGGGAGGAATAGCCAACGGATTCCACGAGATGGCAGACGCCGCTGGGCTGGGATTTAAGGTTTACCACGATAGGATTCCCATAGCAGAAGAGACCAGAAAGCTGTGTGAATACTTCAACTTAGACCCCCTTGCTCTGATAAGCTCAGGCTCTCTTTTAATCGCGGCACCAAAGGAGAAAGCCGAAAAAATCGTGAACGCAATACAAAAAGAGGGCATTGAGGCGGCAATAGTTGGAGAGTTCCTGGAAGACAAGAATACAAAGGTTCTTGTGAAAGATGGAAAGGAGACCCCACTAAAAAGACCAGAAACTGATGAAATTTGGAAAATCTTTTAAAGTTCTTTTTCCTTACTATTTATGGTGGTTACATGGCAGATGTGGAGATGGCCAAAGTCCTTATCAAGGTCGGCGGGATTTTAAGTATCATAGAGCCATCCTCATAGCAGTTCTCCTTTTGCTTACGGTAGTAGGGATTTTGTTCGCAATACCATTCGCTATCCTCGGTTACTGGATATTCAAAAGAACCGAAGAGTGTGTTGAGCTCATTGAAAACAAAGAATACAAAAAAGCAAAAGACAAGCTTTTAGTCCCGGCAATAATTGCCCTCATTCTAACCAGCAGAGTTGGAGGTATTTTAATGCTCCTAGGCCTAGTACTGCTGCCTTCAGAGGGCTCTACTTCAACTTCCTGATCTTTCCACCCTTTATGTCTATTCGCCCCTCCTTCTCCAGCATTCTCAGAATTTCCTCAAATGCCTTCCCGTTCATCACGTTTATTATCATGGTGCCCTTTTCGGTGGGTATCTCCATGGGCATTGCTTTGAGAAACGCCATGGTTAAGTCTTCCTTGGGGACTTTCTCGTTACCAAGGGCATTTAATATCTCACCGGCCACTATTCCCCTTGAGATGAGGGCGAAATAGACACCCATAACCATCTCTTCTTCAAAGTACTTCGCGGCTATGTGCATAGCCCTGTTGATTTTTCCTATTTCAAGCTCCCTAATCTCTATCTCGTATTCGGGGACAAGGTCAACAAACGCAAACTGCTTCGCTATCTGCTCAATTTTCTCAAGGTTTTTTGCAATTTGATATGGGAACCTGAACTGGAATTTGAGCTTTGTGACATCAATGCCATCCTTTAGCTTTGCCCTGTTCCCCTCAACAGCAACCGCATCGTTTTTAAACAGCTGGTCAAGAACGTCTCCCATCCAGTAGCCCTCTTGAAGGAGATGCTCTATTTCTTCACCCTCTTTAAGGTGCTCAAGGGCATGGTTTATCTGCTCCTTAAACGTGAGAAAGCCCTCAAGAAGAATCTCCTTTTCCTCACCTTCAAAAGAGCTTATGGTGTTGTTTATCTCCTCCAGCGTCCCTTCAATCATGTAGCCGATAAACGCCTCATACCCAAGTCTTTCCATAACAGCAAACCTGATTCCTTCCCTCTTAAGCTCGTTTAAAAAGGCTTCTTTCACAACTTCATTCTTTGTGACCAACCTCATGCAACCACCACATGGAAAAGGCTAAAAGCCATTTATAGTCTTTTTGTAAGGGTGAGAACATGAGTGAAGAAAAACTGCTTTTGCTGGATAAAACCCTGGAAGCTTGGAAAGGTAAACGCGTAGCCTTAGCGGTCAGCGGAGATCATTCTTTTACTGGAGTGCTAAAAGATTTTGACGAGGAAGTAATAGTTTTAGAGAACGTTGCCGATGTTGTGGGTAACCGGGGGAAAGCTCTGATAGTTAAGATAGACGACGTTAACTGGATAATGCTCTTAGAGTGATAAAAATGAGGGCAGTTGCGTTTGTAGGGTTTAAAAAGAGCGGGAAGACAACCACGGTAGAGAGAGTCGCAAGAGAGCTCAAGAAAAGAGGGTACAAAGTGGGAATAGCAAAGAGCATGCACACGAACTTTGATAGAAAGGACAGTGATACATGGAAGCTAAAAAGAGTAGCTGATTATGTAATTGTGAGAGCTCAAGACACAGATGCCCTCCTTTTTGAGGCAAAGGACTTAAATGCCCTATTCTCCACAATGCCAGAGGTTGATTTCCTTCTTCTTGAGGGCTTCAAAGATGCCAAGCACCTGCCCAAAGTAATATGTGCGAAAAGCGAAGATGAGGTAAAGACCCTGAACGATGGGCTTGCGATAGCCGTTAGTGGTGTTATCTCAAGCAAAGCCAAAAGTGTCGATGGACTTGAGGTAATAAACCCCCTCGAAAACCCAGAAAAGCTGGCCGATTTAGTGGAAGAGAAAGCTTTTATGCTGCCAAACATCAACTGCGGACAGTGCGGGCTCAACTGCTATGAAATGGCAAAACTCATAGTAAAGGGCGAAAGGAGCACAGAGGATTGCGTCGTATTGAGCTCAAAGCCAAAGGTAACCGTTAGAATAGACGGAAAGGAGCTCCCAATGAAAGACTGGGTTCAGGAGCTTGTTGAAAAGACCATTAAAGGCATGCTCTCCGCCATGAAAGGATACAAAGATGGGAGGAAAATAGAGATTATAATCGAAGACTAAACCACCTCGACCTTAATTTCTTTTATTTGACCGTTTTCGAGAACAAACGCCCTATATTCTCCAATGTTATTTACTATCAGCCATGCGTTTCTCCACAAGTCCATGCCTTTCAAATCCCTGGGAGAGGGATATGGGGGACAATTAAGGTGGGAGTGAAATATCCCAACTATTTCCTTCCCCTCTTTTTCGGCTTTTTCAAGAACTTTGAGCGTTTCTAAAGGGCCTATCTCAAACTTTACTGGGGAATTCAACCGGTTCTCTGCAAAGACTACGTAGTCCACAAAGGCATCTTCCCCTTTCATCGTCCCTATCAAAAACCCGCATATTTCAATGTTGCTCTCTCTAGCCGTGGTTAGAATTTCCTTCAAATGTACACGTTTTATAAAAAGGCTCCGCATAAGTGCTTCTTTTCCCTATCACTTTAAATCTTTTCTGTTCATTGACGAACAAATTAGTGCAGAAAGGCTTATAAATATCTTTACAATCATCAAAGTGTGATATCCCTGTGCTATCACTCGAAGTGATATATGGGGTGAGGAATATGCTCGCAAGAATAGTGTACTACAAGAAGAACTCCATTCCTGAGGAGGAAATAGTCGCAGTTAGCAAGGTAGAGAAAGCCCTTGAAATAGCGAGAGGGAAATTAGGAAAAGACGTGGTGAGCTTTGAAGTTGAAATAATCTGATCACGATCGCCTTCTTCTCCCCTTTTATTCTATTCACCAGTCCAAATTTTACCCCACCAATTAGGAGTTCAGTAGATTCTGCTCAAAAATAACCGGTATGTTGATATACTATGAGAGTGGATACATTACTAGAGGTGAGAAAATATGGGAAAGAAACTTTATAGAAGCAGAAAAAACAGGATAGTATTTGGAGTTTGTGGAGGACTTGCCGAGTATTTTGATGTCGACCCAACAATTGTGAGAATAATATTCATAATACTGCTTTTAGCCAGCTTTGGAACTGCAGTGTTACTGTATCTTCTTTTGGCACTTGTAATGCCATTAGAGCCAGAAGAAGGGGGTGAACCAGTTGGAGAAACGACTCAAGAGGAGCAAGAAGAATAGAGTATTTTTGGGAGTGCTCGGGGGCATCGCAGAATACTTGGAGCTTGACCCGACGATAATCAGGGTTCTGTTTATACTCCTCTGCCTGATTGAGCCGGTCTTCATTCTGGCGTATTTCTTGATGGCCATTGTAATGCCCGAAGAAGAGCGAGAGGCAGTAACTGCAGAGAAAATTCCAGAAAAAGTCGAAAAGTTAGCTGAAGAAGCCGGAGAAAAAGTTGAAGAACTAACTAAAAAAGCCCCGAAAATAAAGGAGAGGGACGACACCAAACTTTTTGGGATTGCCCTTGTCCTTTTAGGCGCAGTGGTGCTCCTAAAGGAAGTCATCGAAATTCCGTTTTTAGGCCTCAGGGAAGTTGTTGCACTTCTCCTTCTCGTTTTGGGTCTATACTTAATAGCGAGGGGATGAAAATGAAGAAATTTTTTGGATTATTTTTGGCTTTTTTGGGCCTGTTAATCCTTTTAAAAAGCATCAGACCAGAGGTGTACGACTATCTTCTTCCATATGCCCCCTACATCAAAAGGGCGTTCTGGGGAGTAGTACTTATTGTTGCAGGGCTTTATGTACTGGTCAAGAACAAAACGGTAAGAACATCCTTGGCACTGGCCTTTGTTCTGTATCTGGCATTATTCCTCGTAACCCCTGGTGCATATTATTCATGGAGATTTTCCTCCAGGGATGCCGGAGAAATAACTACACTCGGAAAATTTAACTCCTCGGAGATACTAATCGAGAACATTGCCGCAGAAATAACGGTAGAGCAGGGAACAGATGGGATAGAAGTCCTCAGCAACCTGCCGGTGAAGATAGAAGAAGGCGAAACCTTGGTAATCTCATGTCTCGATTGTGAGGACTACAAAAACGGAAGACTCTTGATAAGAGTCGGAGATAACGCCGTAAAGTCTTTAGCCTTAAGGAACACAATTGGTGACATCAATATTGATCTAGGCACTTCTTTGCTTACCTTCGACAACGTCGTTGGTGATATCACTATCTCAGGGACATTCAGCTCACTTGTTGCAAGAAACTTCATCGGGGACATGGAAGTGGAGCTGGAAAGATGCCCAGAAGACGAGGAATACTGCTCTCAAATTGAAGTCTACCGGGGAAGCGGAGAGATTAACATCTCTATTCCAGACGACGTTAATGTTGTCCCCATGATTGAAGGCTCTCTGACTTCAACCACCATAAACAAGGACTTTGAAACAGGGGAGAAAACATTAAAACTGATAGTCAAAAACTTCATTGGAAAAATAGTCGTGGAATGATGGCTATGGACAAGTGGGGAGTCGTCAAGGCCTTTACTCTCGGCTCTCTGCTCGAAGTTGCAGTACCCAAGCCGGGCAACGTAAACAGGTATAGAGACTTTGAAGACCTTACTCTGTACCATTTTCTTTTTGCGCATACCGCCGTTATAGATGTTCTTTTTGAAGCCGCAGAAAAGGGGGAATTTATTAGAAAGGGAAAGATTTCTCCAGCAGATGCCGGGATAGGAGCGCTGATAAGAAAAGCCGTCGAAAACTCCAGAAAAGCCCAAAACTCAAACCCCAATTTTGGAATAATCACCCTCGAAATCCCCCTCATAACTGCAATAACATGGGCAGGGAGCATTGATGCAAGAGAAGAGGTTAAGAAGCTTATTGCCTGCTCCTCTCCCCAAGACAGCATAGAGTTTTACAAAGCAATAAGGACGGCAAACCCAAAGGGAATTAAGACTGGTGTAAAATACGACGTCTATGACGATGCTTCCTTTGAGGAGCTCCTCAGGGATGAAATAAATCTCAAAAAACTTGCGGAGATTTCAAGTGAGAGGGAGCTGATTTTTAGGGAGTGGCTCACTGGCTACAGGCTCAGCTACTCAACCTTTTACCGGTTCAAAGAGCTGACCTCAACTCTTTCGCTTGAAGAAGCCACAGTTAGGGTGTTTCTTGAGCTTCTCTCCAACAACATAGACACCTTAATCGTAAGAAAAGCCGGGCCGGAAGAGGCAGAACTCGTCCAAAAGAAAGCAAGAGAAGTCCTTGCCGGAAAGCTCACTCTTGAAGAGTTTGATGAATTCTTAAGGGAAAAGAAAGACCTAAGGAACCCCGGAAGCCTAGCGGATATAATGGCGATCTCACTCAGCCTGTTAATCCTAAGCGGTTATTCCCTTAATCTTTGATAACCTTTACCCGTTTGGCCCCTCCAAGCCCCAGGCCCAGAACTTTTGAGTCAATAACGACAGCGTCTTTTCCAAATTCTTCAACAATCTTAACCTTGAGCCCGGAAATTTCAGAAATTCCATCTTCTCCTCCAAACTCTTCGTTGACCTGTTCTTTCAAAAACTCGTAGGCTTCTTTTCCAAAGAGCACCAGATCCGGCTCAAATCCGTCCATCTTAAGCTCGTTAGCCTTTTCTTCGACAGCACTTAAAACCCTGATTAGTTCTCCCCTCATCTAGGTTCACCATGATAAAATTGGAAAAAGAGACTTAAACCTTTTCCTTAATAATCTCGTAGGAGTAAGTAACCTCAGTCCCGCTGAGCTTTAGATGGGCTGAAGCAGAGCAGTACTTTTCCTGGCTGAGCTCTATAGCCCTTTTCGCTTTTTCTTCCTTTACATTCCCATAGATTTTGTAGTGAATGTGGACTTTGGTGTAGATTTTTGGATGTTCTTCCCTTCTTTCCCCGCTTATTTCTACTTCAAGCCCTTCTATCGGCTCGCGCATCTTCTGGAGTATCATCACCACATCTATAGCTGTACATCCAGCCACGCTGAGGAGAAGTGTCTTCATCGGGAAGATGCCATTCTCTCCGAACACTATCTTTCCGCCCTCTTCTGTAAGTGCTTCAAACTTGGAATCCCCTATCCACTTGACAGTTCCCTTCATAAAACCACCAGCATAGAATGGCAAGAAGCTTTTAAATGTCTTTTGCGAAGCGATGTATATGTATATACGGCCCTTCGACCCATGGAAGTCCAAGCTCTGCACATGCCCCTTTAAATACACCCTCAACATCTACACGGGTTGCGACCATGCCTGCGTTTACTGCTACATAACCTCTTACATCCCCAAAGCCTTCAAGGTTAGGATAAAGGAAAACCTTCTCCCCACCTTAGAAAGGGAGCTCCGGAAGTTCGACAGAAGGTTCATTGTAGCTCTCTCCTACTCCTCCGACCCGTATCCGACGATAGACAAAGAGTTGAAAATAACCCGAAAGGTGCTTGAGCTGTTCAAAAGATACGACATCCCATGCCTGATTTTGACAAAATCCAATTTGTTCGAGAGAGATCTGGACATCCTGAAAACTCTAAAATGTGCTGTCGGAATCACGGTCACCACCGTGGATGAAGAAAAAGCAAAACTCCTTGAGCCAAACGCACCCCTGCCGAGAGAAAGAATCGAAGCATTGAAAAAGGCAAAGAAAGAAGGCATTCCTGTCTATGCTCGAATCGACCCGATAATACCATTGTACACATGGGAGGACTTTGATGAAACCCTCAATGCGCTGAGCTTTGTGTCCCACATAACGGTGTCAACTCTAAAACTCCGGCCAGATTCATGGAAGAGAATGGAGGCAAAGTTCCCCGAGCTAATGAAAAAGCTCGCACCCCTCTACAAAAAGGGAGAGAGGATAGGTGGCTACTATTATCTACCCAAAGAACTGAGACTCAAAATCCTTGAAGAGGCAAGAGAAAAGGTGGAGGCAAAGGGAATAACATTTGGTTCGTGCAGGGAGGGCTACTATTCATACCCCAGCTGCGATGGCTCTCATCTGGTATTACAGTTCCTCCACAGAGAAATTCGCTGAAGAGAGTTCTTCATCTAATATGCCCAGTTTTTTTCTTTTTGTATTCAAGGGCTTTCTCTACAAGGGCTCTGAAAAGAGGCTCCATCTCATCAAGATATTCCGCTAGCCACTGAACCCCTATCGCAAATTTTCCCTCCACTTCAATGGCCTCAATTATTCCGTCCTCCGCATAGGCTACCGGCTTTACTTCGCTTCCGAGCCTCTTAATGGCCTGGTGGTGAAAACTGTTAACTTCTATAAAAACCTCACTTGTCGATTCAACGCTTAGGTTCTCCTTAAGTACCTCAAAGAGCAGGGAATCCAGCTTTATTCTCACTTCATGAACTTTCGCCGCTGGATGCACAAGGAATTCACCATCCCTGAGCCAGTTATGTCTTATGGCCTTTGGAATTTCACTGACATCCTGATACAAACTCCCTCCGAGGGCTACGTTTATTGCCTGTGCCCCTCTGCCTATTCCCAGCATGGGGAGGCCTTTCTCAAGGGCAACTTTAATGAGGGCAAGTTCAAATTCATCCCTCTGTACATCAAGCCATTCAATTTTATCAGAGAGTGTCTCCCCGTAATATCTTGGGTGAATATCGGGACCTTCGGGAATTATAAGCCCATCTATCGCTTCGATAACATCTGTTATCCCCAGAAGCGGCGGAATTGCTACGGGTATCCCTCCAGCATCTCTAATCCTCTTAACGTAAGTGTCGTTTATGGTAAGGGCACCGGTTTCCCAGTCAAAAGAAGCCACAATTCCAATAATGGGTTTCATACTCACACCTCCAGTCAAGTTACATTATAGTGGTTAAAATAGTTTTTCGGAAGCGGACATTAGATGCTAAAGCTTCCCTCAAGAATGCTCAGAAATGGGGCAATATTGTCAAAAGTAGATAGTCTCGTAGGGAGTTAGCCAATGATTACTCCCAAAACTTTACCTTTTTCAAATTCTATCTCTTCCATCTTTAAAATTTCTATGTTCTCATTTTTAATCTCCTCTTCGAGGAAGTATTCCTCCGCGAGGGCTTTTGCTTTTATCATTTGCCAGCACAAGTAGAGATACATACCTAATCCTTTCTCCTGCCTTAGGGTCTTCTTGCTTCAATTTGGCTTTAACTTTGAATAGCTTCGACATGATAGGTAAATATGCTTCATTCCTTAAATACTTTACTATCAAGATACCGAATGCATAATTTCCAATCATAGTTAAAATTTCATCGTTACATTAAGATCACCTAAACACTTAAAAAAGCGCCAATCTATGAGAACTTGGCTAAAATATACACTAAAGGTAACACTAACACTAAATGTTACATCTCCAACACCACAAAACATTAAATACGTGGAACAATAATAAGAGAAAGAGGCCGTTGGAACGTTTGTCCACGCCCTTTTTTATGAAATAGAGGGTGAAGTAGCTATTCTTCAACATCCCATAGGGCTAGCCCGTTTTCCTGGGGCTTTCTTATTAACGGCTCACCAAGGAGCTCTTCAATGTAGACTTCAGCAACAAATACTTCCCCTTCAATCAAGTGGCCACCAAACATCTTCCCCTCCTTATCGCCCAAGCTCACATGGACATGGGCAAAAGGCTCATCGTCTTTTATGCTTATGTTACCCAGAGCAGACACCAGTTCATATATCCCCTTGAGCTCGATCACCTTATACTGCTTCTTTTCCTCCTCAAAATACCCGATTTTTGGGTTTTTAAGAGTCCCAATTGCACTGATAGTGCCTATCACTACATTGTGTTTTTTTGCAAACTCAACTACAGCGCTCAAAAACTCCTTCCCTTCAGGTATTCTAAACAGAAAGACCCTACCCTTCGAAAATCCCATTCCAATCACCTCCCCCATAAGACAGCGTTTTAAGTTCTTTAAACCCTTAAGGTAACCTCGGCATAGCTTCTTGGGTCTTCCCAGATTTTCACCTTAATTTTCTTCACATTTTCTCCGGCTTTTTCTGCTATCCTCTCCGCAAACCACTCCGCAATGTACTCTGCCGTTACGTTCGGCTTGTTTAGGACTACAACTTCATTTTCGGGGAGTTCTAGGTGCTTGCCGTTCTTCTCCACAACAACGTATCCATCCTTCCTCCCGACCACCCAGTCTTCACTGATAAGGATTTTATGATCGAGGAGCTTTATAAGGTTGCTCAAATGGTTAAAGTCGAATATCATACCGTTTTCGTTTAGCTCTCCCCATATTTCCACATCAACATTATATGTATGCCCGTGAATCCTAAGGCACTTGCTCTCATAGGGCAAGGCCAGGAAATGAGAGCTATCAAAGTCCTTGTGCCATCCGATTTTCCTCTCAACTATTTTGAACATAGCTATCACCCTAAAACAAAAAGCGAATAGAAGCTTTTAATGTTTTTGAATGAACCTAATACCTCTTACATCTTCCCTGTTCAGCGTATGTTTTTCAAGGATGTGCTGCTTTAGCTCTTCCAAGTTTTTTGCTTTGTACCCGCAAAATGGGCACGTAAACTTTTGAGTATCTCTCATCTCCGCTTCCCCTGAGTGTGTATATCGATTTGGTAATATAAATACCCTTTGGGATTATTTACTACTAGATGTAGTATTTTTGTAGAGGTGTTCACGAATTATCTCTCAATTTTTACCTGAATTTGTTACGCTTAGAAATCGTGTGCGAATTTAAGAACATGTTACGTAGATTACATAAAGATAAGATTCTTAATATATATTATTTCCATAAGTTTTGTATTATACAAAATTACTGGATATTGCTTTAATTACCACCATCAATAATTACAAAGTGCTGCTTTTTTACTAATTAAAGTTGTAAAAATCGGAGTTTCCGCTAAACTCACCCCGCAGAACCTATAAGGAGGAGAAGTTGACTCTACATAAGCCGGCATAATTGCTAATTTTTTCCTTTACAATCAAAGGTAGTAATAATCAAACAAATATTCAACATGTCGGCGTATAATAAAGTGTGCGGAGCATCTGCATTAACTCTTGATCTATTTGACCAAGCTCGGATAAACCTACAACAATAGCTATGATCATAGCATCTCCAACACGGACTGGTCTTTTTGGGAATCCTACTGCCTCCAACACGCACTTTTCAAGCTTTGAAAGAGAGGCAAGTGGAATCACAAGCTCAAGTTCTCTTGTCTTCTGATTTTCTCTGATAAATGGGCGGTGGTTGCTTCTAGTTATACATGCTTCCTTGGCCTTGGCTTTTAGTATTTCCACCCCTAGAGGTATAAGGGAAGGATATTTAGCGCCAATTTCGGACAAATTAGCATTTTTTGCCTCCATATCATTCACCTCCGAAGTTTGAGAATATTTCTCCAAGATCAGTACGGTATAGTATGTATTTTATCCCACTTTCTTTGCTAAGGATGGAGAGCTTTCTCCAGGAAACGTTTTCTCCAACTATCACATAGATGCTCTTGTCGTCATTAATATATCGGTGATAGTTTATAGAATAACCCCATGCATATTTTATTTCAAGTTTGAGACTGTTTTGGTTCTTTATGTCTTTATGTGATTGTAAGCCCCCACGCGTTTTCACCCTTGTGACTACAGCCAGCATCCTTTTAAAGTTTGTTATTATTACCACTATACATAATTGTCATATAAGGCACATTATATCCAAAATCTTTGCACAAAAACGAACATTCAGTAGTTCCATTTTATAATGCAACCCCTTGAGAACACGAGAATATCGTATAAAAGCGAAAACAAAAAACAACCCCACTGGGATAGCATCTCTAGCTGAAACTAGTACACATACCCATACGATGCCAAATACTCCTTCAAAAGCTTCTTAGTCTTCCTTATATTCTCCAACTGCACGCCTAAGGAGTCTGCCAACCTTTCGTTATCAACTCCCATCAAACCCAAATACACCACATCAGCGAGCTCAGAAGGGGGCATCATCTCATACTCCTCAAACAGCTCACCAAAGTCGAAGAGCTCATTTTCCAATTCATCAAAATCAAAGCCCTCCGGGTGAAGATGGAGACCCGAGTACAATAGAAACTCAACAGCAAACTTCGTGTCCGGATCCTCAAACAAAGCAGGGTCACAAACAGCAACCCTAGCACCTAACCTACGCCCAATCTCCCCAGAAACCCTGCGAACCTTCTCAAAAGCACCCCCCTCTTTTTTGGAATCAATAAGAGATACTTGAAATTCCCAGTTCTGTACTGATGAACCGACCTAACAAACTTATCCGCGCCCAGTTCCTCTAAAATCCTATCTACGTCCTTCATTGCAAATCCCCAAACAACTCTAAGAAATCGATGTATAAAATGATTACGGAGAAAAAAGAAAAGTCAAACAAAGAGCATTCCTACTCCCGATGATTGCGGAGTACTATCCATTTCTCTTGCTTTTTAAGCCCCCAGGTAATGTGAATCACACGTTGTACGGGCATTACTATAAGTGTAATAATTAATACAACATTAGTTAGTAAAAATTATCAAAAAATTACTTTTTTATTACGTAATTTTTATTCTATGTAAAAGTTTCATTATTTATAGTTCTAAATAATATTATAAGATATGGTTACAATAAATTTTAATTACAATAACAATATATAAAAGTAAAAAATCACGCTAAAGTTTGAGAGTTGAAGTAACACATTTTATTTTATGCTAATAAAACAATTAGACGTCCATCTAAAAGTCCACTTTTTAAACCCCCCAATTAGCTCCGATTTGGAAATACTGGCAAAAAACTAACTCTTTCCCCAAAAACTAGTTGATAGTTTTTGTAAATTTATTCTCCTCAAGAGCACCGGAGGAGATAACTTCCGAGCTTTGTTTCTTTCTCTAAAAACCCTCTAGTTAGACATTGTTCTAACACCTTCCCCAACAAACCATGCTTCAATTGGTATACTGAAGTCAGTTTTAAGAGAGATTTCAGTAACCCCGTAATCGGGTTCGACTTCATCACTATACCGTGCCCGTATAGGCTCAAAACATAATTAAAGTTATCACAACCAACGTAGAAACGAATATATGGAGCCGGGACCGGGATTTGAACCCGGGACCTGCGGATTACGAGTCCGCCGCCCTACCGAGCTAGGCTACCCCGGCACACACCCAAGTGTGTTGATAAAAGAGGAATTTATAAGTTTTTTCATACCAGCTCTTTGCCTGTGGTGGTCATGACGAGCTTCCCGTGCTTTACACCTTTTAAGCTAATCAGCCTTTCGGCTATTCTCTTTACCACGCTGGCTTTCCCCTTAACGACAATGACCTCAAGGCAGTTGTGCTCGTCCATATGGACGTGAAGGCTCGAGATAATTTCATTTACATAGTCATGCTGCATATCAAGGAGCTCTTTCACGACATCTGCCTCATCATGGTTGTAAACAATTGTTATGGTTCCGGCGACCTCTTTGTCCCCCTCTTCCCATTCATGCCTGACTATGAAGTCCCTCACCAAATCCCTAATAGCCTCACTTCTGTTAGCATATCCCTTTTCTTCGATGATAGCATCAAACTTCTCCAGCAAATCCTCTGGCATCGAGACACCAAAGCGTACTATCTTCACCTTCAATCACCGCGTCTATGTTTGATGTCTTGACATTATTAAACTTTGGCATAAGGGGATGGGACAAGCATACGATACAATTAACGAAATGGAAATGCAGAGTAACAAAAGACGGAAATTCTACCTATGCCCATAAAACTGCTCCAAGGCCTTTTCCACATCGTAAGGATGCTCAAGGACTAGTACACCCTCCTCTCTCAACGCTTCTAGGTGTTCAAGGTCAATTTTGCGCGGGTAAATCTTAAAGGTCTCCCCATTGGGGGCTTTGGTTTCCACCACTGGCTTGGAATCTGTCGGGACTATCATCAGAGGGACTCTGCTCTTCAGGGCTTGGGATGCACAGCATGAGAGCAAAGAGTCCGCTATGCCTAGTCTTATCTTTGCAACCGTGTTTGAAGTCGCAGGGGAGATTACAAAGACGTCAAACTTGCCCAAGTTGAACGAACCGCAAGAGGGAAACGAATGCCCCTGTTTGGATTCCCTAACGAGAGGGAAGCTTCCTATTCTTTCGAGGACACCATACATTCTGGCAACTTCTTCTCCTGCTGAAGAGAGAAATATCTTAATCTCATGCCTTTCCCTTAACTTTTCGAGTACTTCAACGCTTTCTAGAAGCAAATGACCGGCGCCGCTGATCCCCCATGCAATCCTCACACTGTCTCACCTCTTCGATATTGGGGGCAAGATTTTAAGCATTTTTGCTAAATGTTCTCAGGTGAACAAAATGGAGATTCCAAACTATGGAAGAATTAATGCAAAGACTGTTGTTTTTGACTTAAATGGAACGCTCGGCGTTGAAGGAAAGGTTAGTGAAGAGATAAAAGAGCTTTTAGACAAACTGAGTGAAAAATACAGGGTAGTTGTTCTAAGCTCCGATACGTTTGGAACCCTTGAAGAGGAGTTCAAAGGGATGAAAATTAAAGTGGAGAAAGTCAATAATGGTAACGAGAAACTTCAGAAGGCTCTTGAGTATGAACCCTACATTGGTGTTGGCAACGGCAACAACGACGTCAGAATGCTTGAGAATGCTGAACTTGCCATATGCGTAATAGGAGATGAAGGAGCCAGCGTCGAGGCATTGCTTGCCAGCGATATAGTGGTTAAGGACGTTAAAGACGCAATTAATCTTCTGCTAAACGAAAAAAGATTAATAGCAACTCTTAGGGGTTAATTTTCCCATCGAAGCCTTTTTATCTTTTTGGGCAAAAACCATAACAGCGGATGATGAGGAACTTAGGCGGATTGATGAAGAACCCTATGAGCGCTGACGCTTTTTTCTCTTCTTTTTGGGGAGTAACCTGACTTTACTTCCGCAGTCAGGACAGAGGTTATCAGGGGGCTGGGTTTCGAACTTCTTCCCGCACCCAATGCAAACGTAACGCCATTTTATAATTTTTTTTATGCCCCGCTTCAGTGTTCTAAATCTTAGACCCATGAAGGTTGCGATGTTCTGGAGGTTGTAGTCGTCGGTAAATATCTCCCCCTTAAGCTCATAAGCTAAGGCAAGTATCTCGATATCCGCTTCGCTGAGTTCTCCCAGCTCCCCAGTCTCAAGGGCTTTCTTTTTAACAGCTTCTACACTCTCCTTTGAGGGAACCATTACCCTAACCTTGCCCGCACTAATCAGACTTTCGACAAATAACTTAGATTCCGGGTCTTTAACCTCTTCAAGCACCTTTGGAGTTGTGACACCTTCAACATCAACCCCTTGAATGAATATTGCGGCGTCTATTATCAACATGATAATCAATTGTGGGAAAGGGTTAAAGGTCTATCGGATCATCGTTTAATGGGTGTATGCTCATGAAGGTGGATCTCAACTCAGACCTCGGTGAAAGCTTTGGAAGGTACAAGCTTGGGCTTGATGAGGAAGTTATGAAGTACATAACATCAGCCAACGTTGCATGCGGCTGGCATGCTGGCGATCCAATGGTAATGAGGAAGACCGTAAAGCTCGCAAAAGAGCTGAACGTTGCCGTTGGAGCACATCCGGGTTATCCGGACTTGCTCGGCTTTGGAAGGAGATATATGGACATAACAAGAGAAGAAGCGAGAAACTACGTTCTCTATCAGATTGGAGCATTGTATGCATTCGTAAAGGCTGAAGGGCTGGAACTTCAGCACGTTAAGCCCCACGGGGCACTTTACAACGCCCTAGTTAAGGATGAAGAGCTCGCGAGAGGTATATTGGAGGGAATAGCTGATTTCGACAGGAACCTTATTTTTGTTGGGCTTTCGATGTCAAAGCCTCTGGAAATTGCGGAAGAGATGGGACTAAAGGTTGCCCACGAGGTATTTGCCGATAGGGCTTACAACCCGGATGGTACCCTAGTCTCAAGAAGGAAGCCGGGAGCGGTTATCCACGACAAAGAGCTCATAGCCGAGCGCGTCATTTCCATGGTCAAGGATGGAGGGGTTAAAGCCATTAACGGCGAATGGGTGGAGCTTAAAGCCGACACAATTTGCGTCCACGGGGACAACCCACAGGCTGTGGAGATAACAGCCTACATAAGAAGGCGCCTCGAGGAGGAAGGAGTGAAAGTTGTACCCATGAGAGAATTTATTAGGTGATTTTTTATGTTTCCAACTTTTAAGCCGGCTGGTGATTCTGCGGTAGTTATAATTTTCGGCAATGAGATAGACGAGGACCTTAACAGGAAAGTTCACGCTGTGGCAAGAACCATAGAGGAAGAAAATCCGGAGTGGCTTGTTGAGGTAGTGCCGACGTACACGAGCGTTTACGTTTACTATAACCCATTAAAAACCTCATATACAGAGGCCGTCGAGGCCCTGAAGCCTTTTCTCTCCGCGGAGCCGCGGGAGGAGGAAGAGAGGATTGTGGAGATACCGGTTGCCTACGGAGGGGAATTCGGACCGGATATAGAGTTTGTCGCGCAATACAACGGCTTAACCGTCGAAGAAGTCATAGAGATCCACTCAAAGCCACTCTACAGGGTTTACATGCTCGGGTTCCTGCCCGGGTTTGCGTATCTTGGAGGCATGGATGAGAGGATAGCAACGCCGAGGCTGGAGAAGCCGAGGTTAAAAGTTCCGGCTGGAAGCGTTGGAATAGCCGGAAAGCAGACCGGATGGTACGCCATTGAGAGCCCAGGAGGATGGAGGATAATCGGAAGAACGCCGCTGAAAACGTTTGATCCTTCTAAAAATCCGCCAAGCATAGTGAAGGCTGGAGATTACGTCAAGTTCGTGCCCATAAGTGAGGAGGAGTTCTGGGAGATCTATAAGCGAGAATGGGGTGAAAAGGCATGATAGAGCTGGTAAACGTTCCTTCGCTTACGACGGTTCAGGATCTGGGAAGAATAGGCTACCAAAAGTTCGGCGTTCCGGTAAGTGGGGTTATGGACGAGGTTTCCGCGAGATTGACTAATTATCTTGTTGGGAATTATGATAACGCACCTCTGCTGGAGTTCGTTCTAAGAGGGCCCACCATAAGGTTCCACTCCTCTGCCGTTTTTGCCGTGGGTGGGGACGTGGAAGTTAAGCTAAACGGCGTTCCCATAAACCCATGGGAGAGCTACTGGGCAAAGAGAGGGGACGTTTTAGAAATAGGAACACTAAAAACCGGAATGTACGGATATATAGCATTTGCCGGAGGGATATGTTGTGAGCGGATTCTTGGTAGCTGCTCCACCTATTTGAGGGCAAACTTTGGCAGGGCATTGAAAAGTGGGGATACTCTAAGCCTGGGCTACGCAATTTTAACAGGGAAGGATGGTAAAAAGCTTCCGGAGGCGTTTGTGCCAAAATATTCAAACGAGAGTGAAGTTAGGGTAATTTTAGGGCCACAAGAAGACCACTTTACAGAAGAAGGAATTAGAACATTCCTGAGCTCAACTTACGAGGTAACTCCGGAGTCTGATAGGATGGGCTACCGTTTGGAGGGGCCACCAATAGAGCACTCGGAAAAAGGTGCCGACATAATCACCGATGCAATTCCCCTTGGCGCAATTCAAGTCCCAAAAAGCGGCAAGCCGATAATAATGCTCGCTGACAGGCAGACAACCGGAGGATACGCAAAGATAGGGGTCGTTGCCAGAGTGGACATTCCAAAGGTTGCTCAAACGAGGCCCGGAGGAAAGATTAGGTTTAGGGCTGTAAGTGTCGAAGATGCTCAGAAGGCTTTAAGAAGGCGTGAGACAACCATGGAAGCCATAAAGATGTTCCTCCTGGGGGAACTGAAGGCCTACAAATTGAAAGCCTTGGGAGAAGAGGTAATAGCCTTTACAAAAGTAGAAAAGAAGAGATAGTTACTCTTTTTCCCGTATAACGCGGGCAAGCTTATATTTTTTCCCATCACATTCAAAGTCTCCAAGAACTTCAAGAATCTTGACAACATCCCCTTCAAAAAGCCCCTCGGGTCTAACCAGGTTTTGCTTCTCTGGGTCACTGCAGTCCACAAAGCTTAGCTTTATCTTTGACCCAACTACGGCAACTCTCGGCTCTATTGCTACGTCTATTGCCGGTTCCACTACTTCAACCACCCTTACCTTCCCCTCGTGGAGAGGACAGGAGTGCTCTATGTTTCTGACCCTTACAACTTTGTACCTCCTTCCTGGTTCAAGGTTACCTACGCAGACCCTTGCCAACCTGCAGCTTTTGCATGGATCTGCTGGACCGTAATAGATGAACTCTACCCCGGGTTTTGCGAGTTTTTCTCCAACCAGCGTGATTACCATTTTAACACCTCCTATGAATGATGATCATATTACACCTGTTATTTTAGCCGCTTTCTCAGCAGCCTCTCTTGTGAGGCCATCTTTGCCCAAAATCGTATACCTATCAGGCCTAATTGTGTGTGCTATTGTTAATGCTTCCACAATGTATTCCGGATCAATTCCCAATTCGTATGCATTAGTAGGTGCTCCAACCTTCTTTAAGGTTTCCCTAATCTTTTGCCACTTAAGACCATGCAGATAAGCCATTATTATTGTTCCCACTCCACACTGCTCTCCATGAAGGGCAGGCTTTGGAGCTATCATGTCCAGTGCATGGCTGAATAGGTGTTCCGCACCGCTTGCAGGTCTTGATGAGCCGGCTATACTCATTGCTACGCCGCTTGATATTAGGCCCTTTATTACCTTTCTCACACTTTCCTCGTTGCCTAGCCTTATGATATCTGCGTTTTTAATGACCATCTTTGCGCTCATGAGGGAGAGAGAAGCAGCGTATTCACTGAAATATTCCCCCTTTATTTTATGGGCAAGCTCCCAGTCTTTTACTGCTGTGAGGTTGCTTATCATATCCCCGACTCCAGCTGCGAGGTACCTGTAGGGGGAGGTTTTTATAACCTCTACATCCGCAACAATAGCTATAGGGGGGCGTGCTTTTACTGAGGTTTTTGCACCGAGGTCTTTGATTGAGGCGTTTGCACTCGCTATGCCATCGTGAGAAGCAGTTGTAGGAAAGCTTATGAATGGGATATCAGCTTTAAAAGAGGCCAGCTTAGCTACATCTATTATGCTTCCTCCTCCAACGCCGATAACCCAGTTTATATCCTCGTTTTTTATCACATTGAGTGTTCTTTCAACTTCCTTCATTGAGGCTTCCTTAACAATCAAACTCTTCACGTCAAAGGAATCCGTTAGGTGTTTTTCCACATCCTTTCCGGCAATTTCCTTAGTTTTTGGGCCGTAGAGAATTAGAGCTCTCTCACCCAATTTGAGCCGTCTGGCAACTTGGCTAACCTTATCCTTGAGGTTTTCACCGAGAAGAACTTCCCTTGGCAACTCCATTAAATGCATGATCATCCCCTTTCTATTTTTGTCTCTTAGAGCTTAAAAAATAATTGGAAGAAAAAGTTTTAACCAACCGCAGAATATTCCTTCCGGTGGTTAAATGGGTATTGGAAAGATTTTTCAGAGGTACTTCATAGACCCAATAAGGTACAACGAAGGCTATAATATTGTAAACACTCTCACTTATGCCATAATTCTCGGATTGGCAGCCCTTGGAGTGTATAAGATTCTTAAAAAGCTCGGGATAAAGTATGACAATGCCTTCTTCAGGGCCCTGATTCCCTATATGATCCTGGGGGCTTTTGGAAGAGCCCTTACGGATGCAACGATAATACCCAGAACTTACCTCACGGTTACACCGGGCATATATTTTCTCGTGTTTGCGATAACGTTTTCCGCTCTTTTGATAACACATAAACTCTTCGAAGACTGGAGAAAGGTCTTCCTGTACTTTGGATGGGGTCTTGTTGGAGGGGAAGTCCTGCTTCTGCTCATCAATTTGGACAAAGTTCGCTTCAACTTTGAAGTCTTAAAATACTTCATTCCATTTGCACTGCTCGCTCTGGTTGTGGTATATCTCCTTTCCACAAAAATAAGGCTCGTTAGAGAAAACTCCTACCTTTTCTACGCCCACTTCTACGATGCGACAACAACGTTTGTGGGAGTTGATTTTCTCGGCTACTGGGAGCAACACGTCTTGCCGAGGTACCTTATAGACCTAACCGGAACCGCCGCAGTCATGTACCTCTTGAAGTTTTCAGTTCTGATGATTGCACTTTACCTGATGGAAGAGCTTCAGGAGAGCGAAAGCGATAAAGAGCTCATGGATTTCATAAAGATGGTGATGTTTATCCTTGGCTTTGCCCCGGGGACTAGGAATCTTTTGAGAATGCTCATGGGGGTCTGAGCAATGTATGAATGGAACGAGATAGCGCTCAACCTCGCGAAAGATATTGAGAAAGAGATAATGCCCCTCTTTGGAACAAAAAAGGCGGGAGAATTCGTTGCTGTTAGCCCTAGCGGCGACAAAACAAAACTTGTAGATAAAGTAGCGGAAAATGTAGTTTTAGAGTACCTCAGACCTCTCGGCGTAAACATAGTAAGTGAAGAGATAGGGAACATAGATACTGGAAGCGAATACACCGTAGTCGTTGATCCTCTAGACGGTTCCTTCAACTTTATTCACGGCATCCCCATCTTTGGGTTCAGTTTTGCAGTTTTCAAAAATGAAAAACCTGCTTACGCCATGCTCTATGAGTTTATCACAAAGAACGTCTATGAGGGAATTCCCGGGGAGGGGGCTTACCTAAATGGGAAAAAAATAGGGATCAAGCCCCTAAACGAGAAGTCCGTTTCAATAAGCTTCTATACACGGGGCAGAGGGGCAGGACTCGTTCAAAAAGTGAGAAGGACAAGGGTTTTGGGTGCTATAGCAGTTGAGCTTGCCTACCTTGCGAGGGGTTCTCTCGACGGTGTGGTGGATATAAGGAACTATGTAAGACCAACAGACATAGCGGCTGGCTATGTAATTGCAAAGGAAGCCGGGGCCATTATAACCGACGACAGAGGGGAGGAGATAAAGTTTAGACTGGATGCAACGGAGAGGCTGAATATAATAGCGGTGAACGATAAGCGACTTCTCGGGATGATACTGGAGGAAATTTAAGGAAAAGGTTAATCTTTCAAGTATCTCATATGGAGGCGGGGCGTGTTTAGTTTCACCCCCTGTTATTTAAACAGTATTTGACTCTGAGGAGGATTTTCAGACCATAACACATTACCCCAAGCAGGATTCGGGTTACAGTAGTCTTTTTCAGAAAACAGGGGATCC